>Ga0134127_10000028_pt1 | contig 218775 bp, 183 predicted proteins | sample KB31753_FD_96459 | JGI IMG/M metagenome (GOLD analysis project Ga0134127, IMG submission 96459) | Terrestrial soil microbial communities with excess Nitrogen fertilizer from Kellogg Biological Station, Michigan, USA - KB3-175-3 | ecosystem: Environmental > Terrestrial > Soil > Unclassified ...
GGCGTGTTCATGTCCTTCGCGTGGAACACCGCCGACTGATCCATGAACAACTGGAGATTGTCGTACGGATTCGTTCCAAAGCGTCCCTGCCCGTTGATGTCGTAGTTGTGCTGGTTGGTGCCCGTCGTCTTCCACAGCTGGTTGAAGTCGGCGATGAGATCCACCGCCGCCGCGCGAATCGCGATCGCCGCGAACATCTTCGACGTCGTCGAGATGTACGCGCCGCCCTGGCCGCTGAAGCTGCCGCCGTGCAGGCCGACGCGCTTCGGGTCGGCGTACCCCAGCTCTTCCACCCGTCTCACGGCTGCCTCCACCGAATTGAGATGGTCGGTGTGCGTGTGGCCCGTATGCAGATACACATCCGGCAGCAGCACGAGATAGCCGTTGCTCACATAGTCGACGTACTGCGGCGCGGACGCATAGCGCGGCACCTCGTAGCGGTTCTGCTGGTCCGACAGCTTCTCGTAGTAGTACACGAGCATCGGCAGCTTCTGGCCCGGCTGATAATCATCCGGAATCGCCAGCGTGCCCTGCAGCGGATGACCGTCCTTGTCCTTGTAGTCGATCAACACGCGGTGGCCCCAGCGGAACTCCGACTGCTGCGGGTTCGCGTCGGTCAGCCGTTCGGGATTAGCAAACTTTGAATTCGTTACCCAGTAGTCCGGGAAGTCCACGAACGTCTCGCGCGTCACGAGCACGCGGTCGGCGTTCTTCGCCTTGATCGGCCGCCCGAAGTACCGGTCCTCGTACACGAGCGGCGTCAGCGTGTCGCCGTCGAGCTGATAGAAGCCGGCTTTCTTGCTGTGCGTGCCGAACGCCGTGAGCAGGATGGGCTTCGAGAGATCGATCGTCGCTGCCGCGGCCCCGCGGCCACCACGACCGCCGCCGAACCCGCCCGCCCCCGCACCGTCCTCGTTGTCCATCGCCTGATAGCGGAAGCGAATCTCGTTCCTCGTGCCGGCGCCGTTCGTCAGATTGCGCGGTGTGCCCGACCCGTCGAGCGACACCACCCACAGATCGTCGCGGTGATCGAGCACCACCGACTTGCCGTCCTTCGTGAACCCCGCGACACCGTATGCCGGCTTCTCGCCTGGATGATCGTCTTCGGCGTCGACGAAGCTCACAGGTGCCTTGGCGGTGATGTTCACATGCCGGTTCGCCGCGAGATCGTACGACCACACCTGCTTGTCCTTCCAGTACAGGAAGTACTTCCCGTCGGGCGAGAGACCGAACGTGCGCTGCTGTGCCTTGAGCAGCGGCGTGCGCTCGCCGGTCGTGGTGCTGACGCGATAGACGTCCGACATCTGCGGCGCCGAATCGTCGATGTATGCCTTGTCGTCCTGGCCGACGGCCCAGTTGCCGTCCTTCCCAACCTGCACGCGATCCATCTTCGCGTCAGCCAGCGGCACCACTCGCTTCTGCGCGAGCACCACCGTCGCGGCGTACGTGCGGTTGCGATCCTGCTGCGCGCGTACCATCTGCACGGGCTGGATGTACGGATCCTTCCAGTGCCACACGTCGACGTTGCCCACCGGCTCCGCCGCCGCCGTCGTATCGCGACGCGGCGCGGCTTCCTGTTCCTTCAATCCCACGAAAATCTTCGAGTGATCCGGGCTCCACGAGAGCGTGCCCTTGTCGCTGATCACCATGCTGTCGGCAAGCCCCTTAAGCGCCGCGCGATCGAGCACCGCCACCTGCGGTTCACCGTCGACGCGCGCGATCGCCACGAGCGCATTCTCGCGCTCCGTGAAGCCGCGACGATCGACGCCGCGGAGCGCGGCGAGCGCGCTTCCCGAATCATCCCACGTGAGCCGGCTGTAATCGGCGCGCGTGTTGTCGAGCGTGCGCCGCTGCCACGTTCCCGTCGACTCGAGGTAAATGCCGTTGCCCTCGCGATCGGCCGCCGACACCGTGAACGCCAGCAGCTGCCCGTTGTGGCTGAACTCGGCCGCGTTCACGCTGCCGACCAGCTCGTCCACGCCGTCGTGCAGGTGGCGAAGGATCATGTCCGTTCCGTCGACGCGCGCCGGCGGTGCGCCCGCGCCCCGGCCCCCACGCCCGCCGCCGCCCGCCGCGCCTCGGCCCGCTGGCGCGTCGGGGGCTTGACCGGCGCGCGCCTTGCGCACCATCAACGCCGCCGAACCTTTAGAGAACGCGAATGACGCGACGTTGTCCCATCCAACCGTTGCGCCGGTGGTGAGATTCCGCAGCTCGACACGCGACGGTCCTTGCGGCGCGCCACCGCGGCCGCCGCCTTCCGGCGCATCGCTCGGCTCCGCTGCACCGCGGCGCGACGCCGTCGCCGCGGAGACGAAGTACGCCACCCAGCGAGAGTCGTCGGAGAATTGCGGGCGATTTCCGCGCGCGATCTTCGTTTCGCCGCTCGTCGCGAGACTCTTCACGTACAATGTGTCGTCGACACTCCGCTGCTGATACGCGAACGTGGCCCACGCCCCGTCGTCGCTCAGCGACACGTCGCGAATGGAGCGCCACTTCGCGTAGTCGGCCACGGTCATGCCGCGCTTCGTGTCGTCGCGCCGCGGATTGGGCGTCGCCTTGCCCGCCTGTGAAACGCCGTTGCGATTGCCTTGCGCGGGAAGAATCGTCGCCGCCATCGACAGCGCGGTGGAGATCGCGGTCAGCGGGACGATCGTGCGGAAAAACGGGGAGCGCATGACGGAATTCTCCAGGCGTTGCGCGGGGTGTGGGGCGGGTCGATCTTGCCTTGATGACTACGGCCAGCGATCCAATTCAGTTGACGGCGCAGCTAATGTCAATCGATTCCACGAGCGGCCGTGAAAGCGCGGTGATCGATTGGCTGGACGGATACCTCGCCAGCCAGGGTTGGCGCACACAGCGCATCGCGGTCACACCGGGGCGCGATGATCTCTACGCGACCGCGCATCCGGCGCCCCTGGTGACGCTGTCCACGCATCTCGACACGGTACCGCCGTTCATTCCGCCGACCGTGGACGGCTCGCGCATTTACGGCCGCGGTGCGTGCGACGCGAAAGGCATCGCCGCCGCCATGATCGTCGCCGCCGAGCGATTGCGCGCCACCAACGCGCCGGTCGCGCTCCTCTTTGTCGTTGGCGAAGAAGTCACCCACGACGGCGCGCACGCCGCGAACGATGCGTTCGCCGCGGGGCTCGTTCCGCCGTCGAATCGCTATCTCATCAACGGCGAGCCCACCGAAAGCACGCTCGCCGTTGGTACCAAGGGCGCGATTCGCGTCATCGCGCGCACGGCGGGGCAGGCGGCACATTCCGCGTATCCGCACCTTGGCCAGTCCGCCACGCGGGACTTGGTACACCTGCTCGCCGAGCTCGACGAGCTCGAATTCCCGTCCGATACTCTCCTCGGGGAAACCACCGTCAACATCGGCGGATTGTCCGGTGGGGTGGCCGACAACGTCGTGGCGCCGTCCGCCGAGGCACGGTTGATGATCCGCCTCGTGACGCCGCCGCAGACGGTGGTGGACATCATCGAACGCTGGGCGGACGGTCGGGCAACCCTGGAGTGGGGTCCGATGGTCCCACCGGTACGGCTCGGGGTCGTTGACGGATTCAAGTCCTCGGTTGCAGCATATGCCACGGACATTCCCGCGCTGACCAACTGGGGACAGCCGTTGTTGTTCGGACCGGGTTCCATTCACGTGGCGCATCGCGATGATGAGTTCGTGGACGTCACAGAGCTGCAGGCGGCGGTGGACGCGTATGAACGAATCGTTCGCGCGGTGTTGGAGAAGGAGCTGGCGTAACGGTTCGCTGCTCGCGAGCGCCGCGGTTTCCGGCTGCATCGCGGCACACGTCGTGTCCACGCCGGTGATTTCGCGCGGCGTCGCGGGTATCGTGTACGACAGCCTCGCGCACACCGCCCTCAAAGGCGCCACGGTTCAATTCGTCGACGCCGAGCATCCGCAGGCTCGGCCAGTCTCGCTCCAGACCAACGAACGTGGCGAGTATGCCGCGGAGAATCTGCCGCCCGGCCGCTATCTGGCGACCTTCTATCATCACGCGCTCGACTCGCTCGGCCTGCGCGCGAACGCGACGATGGTCGACGTCACGCGCGGCGGGGCGTGGCTGCCGCTGTCGATTCCGTCCGCGGAGCACCTGCGAACGATCGAGTGCGGTGCCAAGGCCATCACGGATTCAGCCGGCGTCATGGTTGGCCGCGTGTTCGATGCGACGTCGCACACCGTCGCTCCCGACGCCGACGTCAGCGCGCGCTGGTCGGAGATCGACTTCACGCGGGGACGCGGAGTCACGGCGCGCCCGGTGAGCACCGCCGCTCATACGACTGACGAAGGCTGGTTCGTGCTGTGCGGCGTCCCGCCCAACGTCGAAGTCACGCTGCTGGCGGCGCGGCGCGACGACCGCACGGGGGCCGTCGCGGTACGTGTGCCCCCCAACGGCGTCGCGCAGCACGATCTGTTCATCGGCGGCCCGGTGCGCGTCGCCATTCGCGGCAACGTCGTCGGCAGCAACGGCGGTCCCATTCCGCACGCGCACGTGTCGATCGACGGTGGCGACGACCTCGCCGCCGACGACAACGGGGTGTTCACAGTGGTCGCCGGGCGCGCCGGCACGCAAACGCTCGTCACGCGCGCGATCGGGTTCTTCCCCGACGAACGGCCCGTCAACGTCATTCCCGACAGCGTGCAGTGGGTCGAGATCACGCTGCCGACGATCATGTCGGTGCTCGATACGGTGAAGATCAACGGCAAGCGCATTCGCGACATGGACAATGGCTTCGAGGCACGGCGCTCGGCCGGAATCGGCAGCTTCTTTACGGCGAGCGACCTGACGGCGATGTCGATCAGAAGCGTGACCGAGATTCTCGAACACTCGGCGCGGACGCCCATGGTACGCATGGCGAACGGCAAGCTGGGCGTGCGCATTCGCGGCGAGCCGTGCTTGCCGGTGCTGTACCTGAACGGTATGGGCCTGCCGGTGCTCGAGGACATCGACGAGCTGAATCATCTCGTGGACCTCGAGGACATCAAGTCGATGGAGATCTACACGCCGGCCGAAGCGCCGCGCGAATTCGAGCGCCGCAACCAGTGCGCGGTCATCGTCGTCTGGACGCGCCACTGACCTTCGCGGGCCATACCGTTTAGACCAATACTTGTGTTTTAGTACCAAATGGTACTATCTTGCCGCTACCGACGACGGCAGGCGACATGGTCATTCGCGCACCCAATACCGCACTCGCTCCCGAGCTGGGCTCGCTCGACCCCGCGGCCGTGGCCCGGGCCGGGCTCTCCACCTTCTATCGCATCTGCGACGAATGGGGCCTCGACGCCCCGCAACAGATGGCGCTCCTGGGCCTCACCTCGCGCACGACGTTCTTCCGCTGGAAGAAATCGGCGCCCGGCGCCCTGCCGCCCGACACGCTGGAGCGGTTGTCCCACGTGTTCGGCATTTATAAGAGTTTGCGAATACTGCTGCCCGACGCGGCCGCGGCCGTGTGGATTCATCGGCCGAACGACGCGCCGCTGTTCGAGGGACGCCGCGCGCTCGATCTCATGCTGAGCGGCGTCGCCGGATTGTTTCTCGTCCGCGCCTACCTCGACGGCGAGCGGGGCGGCGACTTTGCCTGACGTTGCGACGCCGACTGGCGTGGGTATCGTTCCGCTCACCCCGTCGCCCGACCGGCCCATCCCGGTGCGTCGAGTGCACTGGCGCAACGCGGTGCGGATCATCCCGAGCATCTTTCCGCCGATCTCGCTGTTCGAGCGCGTCGCCAGGCCCGCCGATCTCGACGCGGTGCTCGCCATCGAGTCGGCGTTCAATCCGCGCCTGCGCGATGCCGCCGGTGATCTTTCGCTCGTGCCGCGCGACGAGCGCGTCGTCGGCCCGGGCGCGGGCTACATCATGGCGGCGTTCACGCATCTCTCACCGGAAGGCAGCCGCTTCAGCAGCGGCACCTACGGCGTGTTCTACGCGGCGCAGCGCGAATCGACGGCGATCGCCGAGACGCGGTATCATCGCGAGCGGTTCATGCGCGCGACGAAACAGGCGCGCTGCGAGCTCGACATGCGCGTGCTCACGATGACGGTGAAGGCGTCGCTGCACGACCTGCGCGGTATGAAGCGGGTATTACCCGAGGTCTACCGTCTCGACGACTACACGTCGTCGCAGCTCGTCGGCGGCGCGTTGCGCGCGGGCGGCTCGAACGGGATCGTGTACGACTCCGTTCGCCAGGACAGCGGGCGATGCGTGGCGGTGTTCCGTCCGCGCGTGCTGTCGCACTGCAAGGAGCAGAAGCATCTCCGCTACATCTGGGACGGCGCGAAGATCTCGGACGTGCTGGAGATCAAGCGGCTCGGGGACTAAGCGTCATCCTGAGCGAAGCGCGGCGCAGCGAAGGACCCCTTTCGCGGCGGAGCGCTGTTACGCCGCCCCGCGCTCGCCCGCCTTGAGCGGCACGATTCGCTCCGTCTTCCTCGCGATGATCGCGTTCGTCGGACAGTACGCCACGAAGTCGCCGTCGGCCGGAGACCAATCGACCGTCTTCGTGCGCGGATACGCCTTCCCCTGCGCGTCCAATCCCATGAGGTTCGGCGCGAGCGATACGCAGAGTCCGCAGCCGACACACTTCTCGCGATCCACCTCGAGCTCGAACCGCCGTCGCGGATACACACCGCCCGGCTGATCGTAGAACGCGTCGATGTCCTCGAACGCCTTGAGCGCCGCGCGATGTCCTTCTTCGATCGTCGCGGCGATGTTCGTGAAGCTCAACCAGTCCTCGCCGCAGCGCGGACGAATGAGCACCATCGGCGGACCGTTCCAGTGCGTGAGCGGAAACTGCTGCAGCGCGTGCATCATCGTCGTCGCCGCGCGCATGTAGATGTTCGCGAAGCCGAGCGAGAGGCCGTCGTGAATCGGACGCAAGTCGGTGCTGCCCACGTCCACCGCGATGATCAAATCCGCATTCAGCGCGGCCATACCCACCGGCAGATTATCCACGACGCCGCCGTCCACGCACAGCCGCTCGCCGACGTAGCCGGGCGGGAAGTAGCCTGGCAGCGCGCACGACGCGTACACCGCGTCCTGCACGTTCACATCGCGCAGCCCGGGCGCGCCCCAGATGATCGGCGCGCCGCGCTCGAGATCCACCGTGTTCACCAGCAGCGGCTGTGGCAGATCATTGAACGTGCCCGCCGGTACGACCGCACGCGTCAAGTCGCGCAGCGGGTCCTCGAGGTAGATCGACGGAGAGCGCATGCGCTCGAGCAGCATGCCGAAATGATTCAACCGAAAGAGATCGCGCCGCCGAAGCGATGCAGCGCGCTTGTTCAGCTCGTCGATCGGCATGCCGCCCACGCGCGCCGCGGCGAGCATCGCACCGATGCTCGTGCCGGCGTAGAGCGACGGAACGATCCCGCGCTCTTCCATCGCATGCATGACGCCAATGTGCGCGAAGCCCTTCATGCCGCCCCCGCCAAGGACGAGGGCGACGCGACGCGGTTTGTGAGAGGACGAAGTACGGGTCATAGGCTGGGCGAATGGGCGAATGGGCGAATGGGCGAATGGGCGTATGGGCGTATGGGCGTATGGGCGTATGGGCGTATGATGACCTACTACAGACATTTACACTCGTGAGGAAGCAACCGTCACGAGCCATCTAAAACGTCGTTCATACGCCCCGACGCCCCGACGCCCCGACGCCCCGACGCCCCGACGCCCCGACGCCCCTCATTGCAGATACTGATACAACCCGTATAGCCCGATCACCGCTCCCCCGACCATGATGATCGTGCCGGGATCGCCGCCGATGATCGCGCCCGCGATCAGCGCCGCCGCGCCAACCACCATCATCGCACGCGATTGGCCGAGGTGCGGATTGGTCGCCGCCGCGTTCGGGATGAGCGGCCGCACGGTTTCCTGCCGATGCACGCCCGCGCGCATTCCGGTGAGCGACCCTCCCGCGACGCGATCCTCAGCTGTGCGCGGCGTCACAACCTGTGGCACCCGCGGCGCCAGTGCCACGTTCACGGAATCAGCGCGCGCGGACGACGTATCGGACATGAGAGTGAACGCGCCGGATTGCGCGCGTAACGGCGTGACGGCGGCGGCGATCAGGCACACCACCGCGAGATGAATCGAGCGACGCATGGTATTTCTCCTCGTGCGAGTTGCCGGTGACTGCGGAAGAACCGCGCCAGTACGTTACCCACCCCCAACAGCCCTCGGTCAATGGTTCAACGGTGGCGGACACACGGGGCCGCCTCTACTCTTACCGCGTGCCCCGACAAAACAACGAAGCCTCGCTGCTCCGCGCCGTCGGCGTGTGGGGATTGGCAGCCAGCATCGTCAACATCACCATCGGCGGAGGCATCTTCCGCTTGCCGGCCGCCGCCGCCGGCGCGCTCGGCGCCGCGGCTCCGATCGCCTATGTCGTCTGCGCCGTCGCCATGGGCCTCATCGTGCTGTGCTTCGCCGAGGCGGGTAGCCGCGTCTCACTCACCGGCGGCGTGTATGCCTATGTCGAAGTCGCGTTCGGACCGCTCATCGGCTTCGTCACCGGCGTGCTGATGTGGGCCGGCATCACGGCGGCGACGGCCGCGGTGTCGTCCTTCTTCGCCGACGCGCTGGTGGCGCTCATTCCGTCGCTCGCGAATGTGCGCGGAATCGCCATCACGATCATTCTCGTCGCGCTCGCGGCGCTCAACGTCGCCGGCGTGCGCGGCGCGAATCGCTTCAATGCAACCATGACGGTCGCGAAGCTGCTGCCGCTGCTGCTGTTGATCGTCGCCGGCATCGGCGCCGTGAAGCACGAGAATCTCGTCGTCGCGAGCGCTCCGGCCGCAGGCAGCGTCGCCCGCGCCTCGGCGGTGCTGATCTTCGCCTTCCTCGGTGTCGAGACCGCGCTCGTGCCGGGCGGCGAAGTGCATGATCCCGCGCGCACGGTACCGCGCGCGATCTTCATCGCCATGGCGGCGGTGACAATTTTTTATCTCGTCGTCCAGATCGTCACGCAGGGCATTCTTGGCCCCGCGCTCGTTGGACAAAAGACACCGCTCGCCGAAGCCGCGGCGGTCGCGTTCGGCGCCTGGGGACGCACGCTCATACTCGTCGGCATGGCGGTGTCGATGTTCGGCTACATCAGCGGGATGACGCTCGCGGTCCCGCGCACGCTTTACGCATTCGCGCGCGATGGATTTCTCCCCGCGCCGATCGGCGCCGTGCATGCGCGCTTTCACACGCCGCACATTGCGATCATGTTGCAGACCGTGATCGTCATCATCCTCGCGGTCAGCGGCAGCTTCGAGCGTCTCGCGATCATCGCCAACGGATCGATTCTCCTCGTCTACGCGGCCTGCTGCATCGCGGTGTTGAAGCTGCGTCGCATGGATGTACACTCGGACGGCGTGCCGTTCCGCGTTCCCTTTTCGGCCATCATACCGGTGCTCGCCTTCATCGTCATCGCGTGGATTCTCTCCACGCTCTCGGCCGACGAATGGAAAGCGCTGCTCGTCATCGTCGGCGTCGCGGTGGTGTTGTTCGCCGCGAGCATGGCGAACCGCCGCGCGGTACACGCCGAGGGCGCCGCGTGACCGATCCGCTGCTGCAGTTTCGCGCCGAGTTTCCAATTCTCGAACGTACGACGTATCTCGTCTCGAACTCGCTCGGCGCCATGCCGCGTGCAGTTCCCGAGCGACTCGCCGAGTACGTGGATCAATGGGCCGAGCTGGGTGTGCGCGCGTGGGCGAAAGGCTGGTGGGAAATGCCCGTGTCGGTGGGCGACGAGATCGCGCCGCTGATCGGCGCCGGCAACGGCGAAGTGGCGATGATTCCCAACGTCACCATCGCGCAGGCGTCGGTGCTGTCGTCGCTCGACTACGGCAATGGCCGCGACACGATCGTGATGACCGAGCTCGATTTCCCGTCGGTGCGCTACGTCTACGATGGCTTGGCACGACGGCTCGGTGCGCGCATCGTGGTCGTCCCGAGCGACGACGGCGTCGGCATCGACACGCAGCGGGTCATCGACGCGATCGATGAACGCACGCGCCTCGTCGCGATCTCGCACGTGCTGTTTCGCTCGGCCTTCATCATGGACGCCGCGGCGATCTGCCGCCGCGCGCATGACGTTGGCGCGCTCGTGTCGCTCGACGCGTTTCATTCCGTCGGCGTGATTCCGGTCGACGTCAAGGCGATCGGCGCCGATTTCCTGAGCGGCGGCGTGCTGAAATGGTTGTGCGGCGGACCAGGCGGCGCGTTCCTCTACGCATCGCCAGAGACGACGAGTGGGTTGTCGCCGGCGTTCACCGGATGGCAGGCGCACGCGAAGCCGTTCGCGTTCGATGCCGAGATGCAGTATGCCGATCACGCGTGGCGTTGGCTCAATGGCACGCCGCCCATTCCGGCATTGTTCGCCGCGATCGAAGGGCCGCGCATCGTGCGGCGGGCAGGGATCGAGCGCGTGCGCGAGAAGAGTGTGCGGCAGACGTCGCGCCTCATCGAGCTCGCGGATGCGCGCGGCTATCGCGTGACCGCGCCGCGCGATCCCGCGCGGCGCGGCGGCACCGTGGCGTTCGACGTACCGCACGCGTACGGCGTCGCGCAGGCGCTGCTGGCAAGCGACGTCATCGTCGACTATCGGCCTGGCGCGGGCATTCGTGTGGCGCCGCACTTCTACACGAGCGATGATGAGCTGGAGCGCGCGGTGGAGATGATCGATGAGATCTTGAAGGAGGAGACGTGGAAGAAGTACGAGGACAAGCGGGCGGTGGTGACGTGATGAATGTCAAAGGGCCCGAAACGCGAACCCGGTCGTCATCCCTCGACCCGCTTCGCTCGCTCGGGATGACAGCCGCGTTACTTGCCGTCTTCTCATCCACCGTCTCAGCCCAATTCACCCATGCCGACACCGCCGCGTTGCATCGCACGCTCGACGGCATCGCCAGCGCACACCATGGCGTGCTTGGCTACTCGGTGCTCAACCTCGATACCGGCGAACGCCTGTCGCTCCGCGGCGATGAAACGTTTCCCACCGCGAGTCTGATCAAGGTTCCAATTCTCGTCACGCTGTACGATCTCGCCGAGAAGCACGAGCTGTCGCTCGACGATCCGATCACGGTCCTGAAGATCGATCAAGTGCCCGGAAGCGGCGTGTTGCAGTTCATGCATTCGGGCATGAGTCTGAGCGTGCACGACGCCGCCGCGCTGATGATCGTCTTGAGCGACAACACGGCAACGAATCTCATTCTCGACAAGGTCGCCATTCGCCGCGTCTGGACGAAGATGGAATCGCTTGGCCTTCCGCACACGAAGGTGCATTCCAAGACGTTCCAGCGATTCACCAGCGTCGCGATGGACAGCTCGGTGAAGTACGGCCTCGGCGTCACGACGCCGAACGAGATGGCGCACCTCTTTGAATTGCTCGCGCAGGGACGCGCGGTCAGTCCGGCCGCGGATTCGGCGATGCTCGATCTGCTCGCCAATAACGCCGACGGCGAACAGATGCAGCGGTACGTCGAGGGTGTGAGCGCGCCGCACAAGACGGGCTCGACTGATTCGGTCCGCACCGAATGCGCCCTGTTCCGCCTGCAATCGCGCGTCGTCGCGTGCGGCCTCACGAAGCAGAATGCGGACACGCGCTACTTGCCGGACAACGAGGCGCACCTGACGCTCGGAAAGCTCGGCGCCGCGATAGTATCCGCCTGGCCCAAAAAGCCGTAAGCCGCCGCCCCGACGCCCCGACGCCCCGACGCCCATACGCCCATACGCCCATACGCCCATACGCCCGTCGTCCAATGGCCCACAGTATGCCCTTCTCGACCACAGGAGGGTAACTGATGTCACTGAAGTCACTTCGCCGCATCCTCGTCGCCGCCGCGTTCGTCGGAATCCCCGGAATCGCCAGCGCGCAATTCACGACGTTCATTCCGCCGAAGAACAAGGCCGCCGACTCGGTCAAAGCCGCGGTCGCCGTCCAGCAGCAGATGCAGTCCGACAGCATCTCACACGCGCAGATCGCCAACATGCGCACGTGGGTCGACTCGGCCGCGGGCGTCACGCCGGCGCCGGTTACCGCCGCCGATTCGCTCTCCAACGGCGCCGCGACGACGTCCGCCGCCGCCGAAACGACGACGTTCCGCAACGGCACGCGCGCGCCGGCAACAGCGAGCGATCTGCCGCTCTTCGCGCTCATCGGCACCGGCGCACTTCTGCTCGGCACGATCCTGCTGCGCGGCGGCACGCCGGCGCGCGATCGTGCGTAGACAGCTGGGCCTCGCGCTCTGCGTCTCCGGCGGCCTGATTCTCTCGGCCACCGGTGGACGCTACGCGTTCGGAGCGTATCGGGCCGACCAGGCGCGCACCGCCTGGGATGAGTCGCAGGCGCACAGCGCGGTGGCGTCGGCGCGTTCGGCTGCGTTGAATCGCGGCCCGCGCGAAATGCTCGTCGCGGGCGCGCCCATGGCGCACATCATCATTCCGCGCATCGGGCTCGATGCGATCGTGCTCGAAGGTGTGAGCGACGACGAGTTGAACGCCGGACCAGGCCACCTGCCCGGCAGCGCATACCCCGGCGAGCCCGGCAACGCCGTGATTTCGGCGCATCGCGATCGACACTTCAATCATCTCGATGCGCTCGCCATTGGCGACACCGTGGTCACGGAGTCCGATTCGCGCGTGACGACCTGGCGGATCGTCGCGAGACGCGTGATCGACAAGAACGATCCCGCGCTGTTTCGCACGCCGGACGCGACGCTGACGCTCACGACGTGCTGGCCGATTCGATACTTCGGCCCGGCGCCCGAGCGATTGATTCTCACCGCCAAACCTTTGCATCGGTCGCAGCCTCAGAGCTGAGCCGCCGAGCGAGGGGGCGCAGTACTTTCCCCGCATGAACGAACTCATTCGCGTCCTGCCGGCGATCGCCGACGCGCTCGCGCACGGACGGCCGGTCGTCGCGCTCGAGAGCTCGGTGCTCGCCCAGGGGCTGCCGATTCCGCAGAACCGCGCTGCTGCCGAGCAAATGGTGCGCGCCGTGGAGGGGGGTGGTGCCGTCGCGGCTATCACCGCGGTCGTGAACGGCACGCCCACGATCGGTTTGACTCCGCCGCAGCTGGAGCGCTTTCTCGGGCGTGATGGTGTTCGCAAAGTGTCTGCGCGCGATTTGGCCCCCGCGATCGCGAACGGCGACGACGGTGCGACGACGGTGGCTGCAACGTTGTCGCTGGCGAGTCAGGCTGGAATCGAAGTGTTTGCCACCGGCGGAATCGGTGGTGTGCATCGCGACTCGCCGTACGATGAGTCGGCCGATCTCGCGGAGCTCTCGCGAACACCGATGATCGTCGTGTGCGCGGGCGCGAAATCCATTCTCGATCTCGGCGCAACGTGGGAACGACTGGAGAGCCACGGCGTGCCGGTCGTCGGCTATCGCACGAGCGAGCTGCCGGGGTTTTTCACGGCGCAAACAGGCATTCCGCTCGACACGCGCGCCGACGACGCGGAGCGCATCGTGAAAATTTGGCGAGCCCATCGTGCGCTTGGCAGAACGCAGGCGTTGTTGGTCGTTCAGCCGCCGCCGGCGGCGTACGCGCTCGATGCGCGGGCCGTGGAGAATGCGGTCGCTGAGGCGCAAACTTTAGCGCGGCGTGAGGGCGTCGTGGGCGCGAAAGTAACCCCCTATCTACTGAGTGCCGTAACTCGTTTGACGAAAGGCACTTCGCTCGACGCCAATCTGGCCCTCCTCGAACAGAATGCGTCGCTCGCCGGACGCATTGCAACGATGTGTGCCGAGTCAGCGTGAGGGGTTCAGAGAGTCTCGATAATTGGGCCTGAAGCAGCTGAAGTGTGGAGCGTGCACCGCAACGGTGTTCCTCCCTTCATCGGTCCAAGCGCTCTCCGCTCCACACTTCGCGCTTTGCTTTGATTTGCCATTGAACTTCGCGGCTCCCTGATGGTACTATAGCAGTACCCTCATGAGCTGGAGGCTTGCTGACGATGGCCACCCCGTTCCTGAGTTCTGAGGAGTACGACGAACGCGCGCATCAGCTCTATAACGAAGGGCAGTATGACGAGGCGCTCACCGTACTTCGTGAAGGACTCACGCTCTATCCGAATTCGGTGGAGCTGCATGTAGGGGTCGGATACGCCCAGCTCGCGCGCGAGGAATACGCTTGGGCCCGCCACTCCTTCGAGCAGGCGCTCGTCCTTGAACCCGAACATGAAGATGGGCTTGCCGGTCTCGGCGAAACCCTGCTGAAGCTCGGTCAGGATGTCGCCGCCCAGCGGTGTTTCCGTCGGACGCTCGAGCTTGGTTACGCGGATGACGTCGATCTCATGCTGCAGATCGGACGGTCGCTCTTCCGCGAGGGGTCACTTCGAGAGAATCAGGGCTTCTTCGAGACCGCGAAGGAGTTCTTCGAGACCGCGTCGCAGCAAGTGCCCGACTCGGCGGAGGCGATTGCGTGTGTTGGTTACGCGCAGCATCGGCTGGGCGACGACGACGCGGCCATTGGCTCGCTCCGCCGCTCGCTGCAGCTGGATAGCGATCATGCGGAAGCGCGGATCTACCTCGCCAACATCCTGTACGATCAGGGTGAGTACGAGGCGGCGCTCTATCATTTCGAGCGCACGAATCCCGAGGATCATTGGGACGAGTTGGGCATCTGGCGGTTGATCGAGCTCAAGCGCTCGCTCTATCGCCTCGAGGAGAGCGATCCCGAGATCAAGCCGTGGGACGAGCGTCTCGCGGAGCTCGCCGGTGATCTGGACGACGTCGATACGATGTTGATGGAGCTGGAACCGCGCTCAGGCGCGGATACTGCACCGGCGGCTGAAGCTCGAGGCCAGCTCGAGCTCTTCGGCAGCTTGCTGAGCTCTCTCGCGGAGCACAAGCAGGACGAAACGGGGGAGGGAAGTGCCCTCGCTGTGCCGGAGCACCAGATCATCGCGTCAGACGGGACCCCGTTCCATGGGTCCTGGGAGGACATCGTGCGTCGTATGCGTGACGAGAAGGGCAATCCTGCGCATTCGGTGCAGGAATACATGAGCGGAGTGTCGCAACACGGCTTCCGCCAGACGGGAGTTCGCATCCCGACACACGACGCGGAGAGCTTTCTCCGCGGCAGCGCGAAGGCCGGGCTCATCCAGATCGTTCGGTGAGCCCAGGCACCACTCCCACGCAGCGAAGCGCACGCGCCGCACTCGATGCGGCGCGCCCCGCCGTCGCCCGCCTGGACGCGACGCGCGGGACTGAAGATCTCGCAGCCGATTTGATCGAGACGTGGAGCGCGGTGGAAGCCGCGCTTCGTTCGCTCGTGGGAGCAAGCGCGGCGAGCGCGCTTACGGGCCAGGCATTGATTCGCGAAGCACGACAGCGTCAAATGCTCAACTTCGATCAGGCGAACTCGCTCGCCGAGTTCGAGGCGGTGCACACGCGATTGCAGGACACCGCGTATCGCGCGACGGAGAGCGACGTCAACTCGGCGCGAAATGCGTACCTCAAGCTCGACGCGGCGTTGATGGGCGACATCGAGCCCGAGCGTAGCGCGCCGATCGGCTCCGGCTACGCCGCCGCACCGGCGGCAGCCGCAGCTGCGGCAGCCGCAGCTGCGGCTGCCGCAGCTGCGGTTGCACCGACCGAACCGGTCGTCGTGAGCACGTCGACCAGCCGGCGGTTTCCGCGCTGGCTCGTTCCCGCCGTCGTTCTCGGCGTGATCGTCATTGGGATCGCCGCGTACTTCAGCTTCGCGCCGCGCGGCAATTCGGATATGGATCAGGGCATCACGGCATATCGCGCCGGTCAGCGCGAAGTCGCGGTGTCGGCGTTCACGAAAGCGTCGCGTGACGACCCGAAGGCGCCCCTGCCGCACATCTGGCTTGCGCGCATGGCGCGCGACGTCGGCAACTTCACGCTCGCCGGCCAGGAGCTCAACAACGCGCTGCAGCTCGATCCGAACAACGCGCTCGCGCTGCGCGAGATGGGCGCGAGCCTGTTGCAGCAGGGCAACGCCGAGTTGGCGCGGCGGTTCTACGTGCGCGCCGTGCAGGCCGATCCCACGGACAAGATGTCACAGGGTTATCTGGGCTGCGCGTTGATGCGCCTCAATCGGGTGTCGGAAGGCACGACGTTCATCACTCGCGCGGGCCCCGGACCGTGGTCGAATTGTGCGGCGCCGGCGGGTGCGGTGGGACAATCGACCACGCAGCCGCCGCCGATTCCGCACTAGAAGAAAACACGGACAACATCGGAAGTGACACGGAAAGTCGGGAAACTGCGTTAGAGACTGGTAACGCCAGTTTACTTCTTTTGTGACGCAGTCTCCGGCCGATCCGTGTATTCCGGCGTGGTCCGTGGTTCTTTTTGGGATTGACGCGGAAAGGGCTTTCCGCCCCGACATCCCAGGCCTACCTTGGGCCGGTTCCGTCCGATGGCCTCCTCCCACCCCGACGGCTCGTGATTCAATTCTCCGGTGTGTCCAAGACGTACCGCAGCTGGCTGGGACGAACGGTCAACGCGGTGACGGATTTCTCGCTCACGATCAACGAAGGCGAAGTCCTGGGCCTGGCCGGTCCGAACGGCGCCGGCAAGAGCACGTTGATCGGCTTGCTGCTCGGATACATGCGTCCGACCGCGGGGAGCGTCACGATTCACGGCGTGTCGCCGCGCACGTTCATCGAGCGGCACGGCATCGGCTATCTGTCGGAGCTCGTGGCCATTCCGCCCAGCTGGCGCACCGAGAACGCGCTGCGGCGCTACGCGCTGCTCGCCGGGATCGAGCCCGCGCGCGTGCAGGAGCGCGTCGACGCGGTCGTCGGGCAGCTGGGTCTCGACGAACATCGAAAAAAACTCATTAAACAACTATCAAAAGGCAACCTGCAGCGCGTCGGATTGGCGCAGGCCATGCTGCACGACGAGCGAATCCTCATCCTCGACGAACCGACGCACGGGCTCGATCCCATGTGGACGCAACGCTTCCGCGATCTCGTGGGCGACATGCGCCGGCCCGATCGCGTGATCTTCATCGCGTCGCACAATCTGGACGAGCTGCAGCGCATTTCCGATCGTGTCGTGATCATCGACCGGGGCCGGCTGCAGCGCGTCGTGGATCTGAAGACGGCCCCGACGGCGGATGCGCACACGCCGTATCGAATCGCCGTCGCCGCGGGCGCCGAGCATGTCACGGCCGTGTTCACCGACGCCGTCTCCGCCGGTCCCGGCGAGTTCGACATCCCCGACCGGTCGCTCGAGACGCTCAACCGCGAGCTCGCCGAGCTGCTGTCGCGCGGCACCCTCGTCGTATCGGTCTCTCCGGTCCACACCGCGCTCGAACAACAATTCCGCGAGGCCGTCGCCCAATGAGCGCTCCCGCTCTCTCCACACCGCTGCCGCGCCGGCACGCCCGGCTCGGCCGCTACGCCGAATGGCAGGCGCGCGACTTCGTGATCAACATCGCAATCATCACGCTGCTCCTGTTCGGCATGCTCGGCTGGCTCATCCATCTCAACATGGACGCGAACGAAGAGATGATGCGCGCGCGCCACATGACCATGACCACGCCGATGAGGCTCGGGTTGTTCCGCGAGCTGTTCGCCATGTTCACGTACGTGGCGCCGATCATCGCGGTCAGCGGCATTTTCTCGGTGGACCGCAGCAGCGGATACACGCGCTTTCTCTTCGCGAAACCTGTCTCGCCGCCGCGGTTTTATGCGCAGAGCCTGATCGTGAAGTTCGCCGGCTTCCTCGTCGTTTCAGCGGTGTTGTTGTTCGTCTGGAGCCGGCTCCATCCGCCGGCGTTCGACTGGAAAATTCTCGCCGCTGCCGCCATCGGATTCGTTGTCGTGGGCGGCATCGTGTTCCTGACGTCGGTGTTGACGCGCTTCGACGGCTTGATCGGCATCGTGGTGCTGCTCGTCGGCGCGGTCGTGTGGGACAAGTGGGAACACGTGACCGGGTTCAAGCATTGGCTCACGTGGATCGCGCCGCCAACAAGCAAGCTCACGGAGCTGCACGATTGGGCGCTCGGGCTGAACGCGATGGGCAACCTCGTCGACTTGCCGTTTCCGACGAAGTGGGCGATGTGGAACGTCGCGTATGGAGTGGCATGCGTTCTGTTGGGATTGGTTATGCTTCGTAAGGTCCCAGTGACGAAAGCCTGAACCATTTCCCATCGCACGTGACAACCTCAGCACTCACGACGACGATCGATCCCGCATCGGTCGTCCGGACGCGGCTTCCCAACGGCCTGACCGTGCTCATTCGGCGCGACCGGTCGGCGCCCGTCGTCGCGATCGTGACGTACGTCAACGCCGGCTACTTCGACGAGACCGACGACATCATCGGCATCGCGCACGTGCTCGAGCACATGTACTTCAAGGGCACGCCAACGCGCGGCGTCGGCGAGATCGCCAAGCAGACCAAGGCCGTCGGCGGCTATCTCAACGCGGCGACGATCTACGATCACACGAGCTATTACACCGTCCTGCCCTCGTCGGGCTTCGCGCAGGGGCTCGACGTCCAGGCCGACGCCTATGCACGCTCGCTGATCGACGCCGGCGAGCTGGCCCGCGAGCTCGAGGTGATCATCCAGGAGGCCAAGCGCAAGGCGGACAGCCCCGGCGCGGTGTCCACCGAAACGCTCTACGAGCTGATTCACGACCGCCACCGCATTCGCCGGTGGCGCATCGGCCGCGAGCCGGGGCTGCGCGCGCTCACGCGCGAGGCGCTCGTCGGTTTTTATCGCAATTTTTATCATCCTGGAAATACAGTTCTCTCAATCGTCGGCGACGTCGACGTCGACGATGCGCTCGCCGCGGTGTACGACAAATACGGATCGCTGCCGTCCGGCGAGCCGCAGCGGCAGCCGGGACCGACTGAAGAAGGCGTCGGCGGATTTCGCTACCGCGAGTGGACCGGCGACATCACGCAGACCCAGTTGGCCTTCGGTTGGCGCACGCCCGGTACGACGCGTCCCGATACGCCCGCCCTCGATCTGCTGGCGGCCGTCATCGGCAGCGGACGCGCGTCGCGCCTCTACCGCGCCGTGCGCGAGCGTCGTCTGGCCTCGTCCATCACGGCGTACAACTACACGCCGACGCAGATCGGCGTCTTCGTCGTGCACGCGGAAACGCCGCCAGAGACCGCGGCTGACGCCGGCCGCGCCGCATGGGATCAGCTTCGCGCGGTACGCGACGGCGACCTGGGCGAGCTCGAGGTCGAGCGTGCAAAGCGGATCTACGAATCGCAGTGGGTGCGGCGCTTCGAGGACATGGAAGGACAGGCCAACTATCTCGCCGAGTGGGAAGCACTGGGCGACTGGCGCATGGGCGATCGCTATTTCGAGCGGCTCATGACCACGACGCGCGACGATCTGATCGCCGCCGCCGACCGGTATCTCAATCCTGACAACGCGGGCGTGGTGGTCTATCGCCCGAACGGCTCGGCGCCGGTCAGCACCGGCGCGCATGAGATGAGAGAATTGCTCGATCGCGAGCCGCGCCCTCCCGAGCTGACTCCGCCAAAGCCGTATCAGCCGCACATTCTGCCGGCGGCGCAGCGTCCCGCCTTCGAGCGTGAGGAAGCCGGCGTCCGCGTGTATCGCACAGTAAACGGCATGCCGATCCTCGTCCGTCGCAAGCCTGGCGCGCCGCTGCTGCACGTCGGCATCTATGCAATCGGCGGGGCGAGCGATGAACCAGCGAAGCTCGCGGGCCTCACGGGTCTCATGGCTCGTACCGCGACCAAAGGCACGACGTCGCGCAATGCGCTTCAGATCGCGGAAGAAGCGGAGATGCTTGGCGGCAGCGTGAGCGCCGCGTCGGGCGCCGAGAGTTTCGGATGGGCGATCTCGGTTCCGACGCACTCGGCGGCTGCGGCCGTCGAGCTCCTCGCGGACGTCGTGCAGCATCCCACGTTCAAGGACGATGCACTCGAGACCGAGCGCGCGATCGCCATCGCCGACGTCATCGCCATGCGCGACGACATGTTCCGCTATCCCATGCGGCTCGCGACGCAGGCGGCGTTTGCCGGACATCCCTACGGCACTCCGGCGAGTGGCACCGAAGACACGCTGCGTCGGATCACCGTCGATGCGGTGCGCGACTGGCACGCATCGCACGCGCTCGAGTCGGCGTCGGCGATCGCCCTCGTCGCCGACGGCGATCCGGACGAGCTCGCGCAGATCGCCGCGCGCGCGTTCGCCGACATTCGCTACACGCCGCCCCGCACGTTGGCCGCCCCTCGCTGGCCAAACACGCTCACGAGCATCGTCGAGCCGCGCGACCGCGCGCAGACCGCGCTCGCGATGCTCTTTCCCGGTCCGGCGCGCAACGATGACTCGCGCTTCGCGGCGGGCATGATCGCGAGCGTCGCCAGTGGACTCGGCGGCCGTTTCTTCGATGAGCTGCGCGACAAACGCTCGCTGTGCTACACCGTGCATGCGTTCGCGATGGAGCGGAGACTCGCCGGCACCTTCGGGGCATACATCGCCACGAACCCCGAGCAGGAGGATGCCGCGCGCCAGGGGCTGCTCACCGAGTTCCGCCGGTTGCGCGAAGAACCCGTGACAGCCGACGAGTTGAATCGCGCAAAGACGTACGCGATCGGTTCGCACGCAATTCGGCAGCAGAGCGGCGGTGCTGTGCTGGCGGACATGGTGGATGCGTTTTTGTTCGGTTCGCTGAGCGAGCTCACCACGTTCGACGCGAACGTTCGCGCCGTGACGGCGGAATCGATACGCGCCATGGCCGAGCACTGCTTCGATCAGTCGCGGCGCGTTGAAGGCGTGGTGCGGGGGACGGGAAAGGCGGTGTAAGCCCCGGCTGTCATCCTGAGCGAAGCACAGCGTAGCGAAGGATCCCTTGACTCCGAGGAGAGCGCTCTGTTGTGATAGGGGTCCTTCGCTCCGCTCAGGACGACATGACTTCAAAGTTGTGTAATCCCCGCCTTTCCATGCTCCGTTTTCCATCGCGTCGCGGTCTGAATCGGGGCGCCGGGTTTGCTCACGTACGGCACGATGCGGTAATCCGCTTCGCACACGTCGCCGTCGAACCGGCAGACGACGTAGCCGCGGCGATTGTTCTGCCACTTGAGATGCGGGTTCTCCGCGGCGAGCGCGCCGACGGCGGCGTTGCGATCGCTCCCGTCGCCGCCTGACGTAAAGCTCGTGCCCACGAACTCCGCCGCGACGATCGGCGTCTCATCGCGCGTGAAGCGCGCGTGAATCTCATTCACCCAGTTGGAGTGAATGTCGCCGCTGATCAGCACCGTGCGATTGCGCGCGTATTTGCCGATCGAATCGAGTAGACGATCGGCCGCCGCGGGATAGCCGCCCCACGAATCCATGTGATACGTGCGCGTCGGCCCGGCGGTGAGGTCGAAGGGCGCGAACATCACCTGGTTGGCGAGGATCTGCCAGTGCGCGCGCGAGCTCGCCAGTCCGCTGCTCAACCACTTCTCCTGATCGGGACCGAACATCGTGTGCTTGGGGTCAGCCCAGTCGCCGCACGGAACTGCTTGATCGCCGTCACCGCAGGGCTGATCGCTGCGATACTGCCGGCCGTCGAGCAGATGAATCCGCGCCAGCGCGCCCCAGTCGAGACGACGCATCTGTACGAGATCGGCCCACGAGTTGGAGTGCGGTACGCGCACGGGTTGATGCTCCCACCACGCTTGATATGCGGCGGCGCGGCGCGCGTGCATCCACTCCGTGGATTCCATCTCGTTCTCGCTCACGAGACCTGCGTAGTTGTTGTCGACTTCGTGATCGTCGGTGATCAGCAGCCACGGAAACGCCGCATGCGCCGCCTGCAGCGCCGGATCGGATTTGTACTGCGCGTACCGCCCGCGATACCCCTCCAGGTCCATGACCTCCGCGGTTGCATGCAGTCGCGGATTCGCGGTGTTTGGCCCGTACTCATAGATATAGTCGCCAAGGAACGCGACGGCGTCGATCTCTTCGTTCGCGAGATGTTGCTGCGCAGTGTAGAAGCCTTGCTCGTAATGCTGGCACGATGCGAACGCGAGTCTCAGCGGTGTTTGCGCGCCCTCGGCCGGCGCGGTGCGGACCCGTCCGACGCCGCTCGTCGCTTGTCCCGAATGAAAGCGATAGTAGTACCACCGATCGGGCGCGAGTCCCTTCACGTCCACGTGCACGCTGTACGCGAGCTCCGGCACAGCCGTCGCGCGCCCTTGCTGAACGATCTTCGTGAAACCCTCGTCGTCCGCGACTTCCCACGTCACCGCCGCTCGGGAGCCGTTCATTCCGCCGTGCGGGTCGAGCGGACGGGGCGCGAGGCGCGTCCAGAGCATCGCGCCGGCGGGCGAGGGATCGCCCGACGCGAGCCCAAGCGCGAATGGATCGTCGGCGAAGCGCGGGCGATGCACCACGCGCCAGTCGTTCGGAACGATCGCCGCGAGCGCGGCGATGCGAGTGAGATCGATGAGAAAATCGCGCCGTTGCATGGCGCGAAAAGCTACCGCGCCGACTCTCTCAGCGCACGTATCGCACGCATGACGAAACCGGCGACGGGCCGCAGTCTGCCGTTCGGTGCGCGCAGTCCACGCGCCTGGCCGTAGTCGCCCGCTTCGTACACGATCAACCCCTTGATCGCCGGATGGTCGGTGGCCCACGACATGACTTCCCACACCGCGTTCGTCTGGCTTCGCTCGCCGTAGGCGAGTGGATAGCCGCCCGTCGCGAACACCCAGTGTTCTTTCTTTGGCGGCATGGCACGCATCCAGCGATCCGCCGTGCGCGTGTCGGCTTGCACGCCGCCGCCGACATACGGCGTTGGGAAGAGCGAGAAGCCGACGATGTCGATCGGCGATGACGGCGACGCGGCCCACGCATAGAGCGCGCTGTCGGCCGACGAATACTTCGAGGCCGCGACACCCACGCGAATCTTGCGATCCATACTCTTCGCGACGCGCGCCGCATCCGTGAGATACGACTCCCACTGTTCCGGCGTGAGCGTGCCGACGGCGCGTTCGCCGGAGCCGTACGGGTCTTCCGCGGGAAGAATGATGTCCGGATGCAACTGCGCGATCGCGCGACGCATCGTCGCGATGCGTTCCGCGGTGTTCAACTTGGTCTTCCCGAGCTCCGGCAAGAGCGTGCCGCGATAGCCGATCGCGACGATGAGCGGACTGCTGTCGCGCCGCGCCGGATCGATGACCTTCGCGAGCGAATCGAGCGCGAGCTTGGTTGCGCCCGGTACCACGACGACGGCGATTGCGTCCACGTCGAGCGTATCGACGAGCGCGGAGTCGCTGTGAATCGCCGGCGGTGGGGGCGGCCCCTTCGCGTCGGGAAGAATCTTGAGGCCGACCGCGAAGTCGGCGTCGGGACGCTCGCGGAGCTGATCGTGCCGATGCAGCTCGTAGTTGCGCAACTGCACCACCGCGCGCGGCATGCCGACGAAGATGATGAAGCCCGTCCACATCAGCGCGTACGCCGTCATGATCAATCGGAACGTTGCCGTGAGCTTTCGAAGCGCCGGGAACGCCGGCGACACCATCGGCATGTTCAGAAAAAATGGCGACGCGAGCACACTCGACGTGCCCGTCGCGAAGACCATCGCGAGACTCTGCGCCGCGAGCAGCGCCACCAGCGGCTCGATTGGCGAATGTCCGTGCGCCACGAGGTACCGCACGACGCCGACCGTCGCGATCAGGATGTCGTAAATCGCGATGAACACGCCCCACGCGACGTTCACGAGCCCGCGCACCAAGGCGTATGTCGCCTGAATCGCGAACAGCACGAGGACGGCGGGCCACACCCAGTCCATTTCCACCACCGCTCGTCCCGTGATGATCGTGGACGTCGCAAGCGTCAGAAACAGGCCGGGAAGCAGCATCAACGCCGCCATTCCCGAAACGGATTGGAGAAACCGGGGCGCTTGGGCTTTTTGAGCGATGCGCCCCGCCAGCACGATGTCCCAGATCAGTATGATGACCATCAGCGCGAGGTGCGCCGGGGCGAACAAATTTTTCATCCGCGTCCGCGGGTATCCGTCTTGACGTCGCGCGCCGTGAGCCGGCGCGACAGGACTTCAAGGGCTTTGCGAAAGTCGTGCGAAGCTGGCGCGACCGCGTCGAACAGCAGAGTCTGCCGTTCCGGAAGCGCGTGCACCGCGAGATGGCCGTGATCGAGCAGCACCATCGCCGAGACACCGCCTGTATTATGCTCCCGGACGGTCGGCACGCCGCTCAGGCTGAACCCCGCGGCGCTGGCCGCGGCGATGAGCAATCCGCCGAGCAGTGCGCTGTCGCGCAGCTGCTCGACCGGAACGCCGATGAACTCGGCGGTCAAATGTGAATGCGAATTCACATTTCTCCGTCGCTCATCCGCCGCAGACCGGCGGCGGCGGACCAGCGGGCGCCCGCGGTGTTGGCGGACGCGGTGTTCCGCGCGGCGGATTTGGCGCGGGCATCGACGCCGCCATCGACCGCGCGCCGGTCGCACTTACGGCCCGCACACCGGCCCATTCGTCGTCGAGCTGACGGCGCAGCGTGCAGCGGGTGATGTTGCCGAGCGGAACGACGTCCTGCCACTGCGGCCAGGTGGTGCGCCGCACGAGAAGCTCGTAATTCACCGCGCCGGGTGACGGGTCCCAGCTGATCGTCCACGCCTGCCCGCCGGTGGCCGAGGCCGCGCTCGTGGTGCCTGCCGGGTCCGGGCCCGCGCGACCCTGCCGAACGGCCCGCGCATTCGCCGGGGTCGCCGGCGCCGCGGCGAGCGATCCCACCGTCGCCGCGTTCACCCGCGCGAGGTTCGCCACATAGCCGAAATTCACGTGCGAAAAGACGTCGGTGGGAAGATGCTGGCGATTATAGTTCTCTAATCGTTCGGTGAAGCGCAGCCCGGCGTCGCCGGCCATGACGTACGGTTCGTGATCGCCGCCGCGCTGAATGCGGTCGAGCCGCCACACCGGCACCACCTCGAAACTCGGCATGTACACCCGGTCGAGCGCCCACGCATAGCGCCCCAGCTCCCGGCTCGGCGAGTTGTCGGGGTCGGCGGCAAAAATGCGCATCGACGTCGAATCGGTGGTGCCGTCTTCCGTCGTCACGTTGCCGACGATGTCGTCGGTCATCCCCGCGACGATCTTGTAGCCCTGTTCGTGCAGCCGCCGCTCGAGCTGCTGCGCGCCAAGAAGCCCTTGTTCCTCCGCGGCGACGGTGACGAGGACGATCGAAGCGTCGAGCCCGCGCGGAAAGTGTTTCGAGAATACTCGCGCCAGCTCGATCACGGCCGACGATCCCGAGCCGTCATCATCAGCGCCCGGCGCCGTCGACGTGGAGTCGAACGAGCCGCCGGGTTGCGCGCACACGCACGAGTCGTAGTGGCCGCTCATCACGATCACGCGCGAGGTGTCGCGGCCGGGCAGCCACGCGAGCACGTCCACGATGTTGGCGGGGATGAATGTCGTATCGCGTCCCGCGACGCGTCGCACCTGCTGCACCTGGCCGAAGTATTCCACTTTGAGGCAGCCGTTGCAGGCGCGCGAATACTGTGAGAGCTCGGAGTAGATCCACCGCCGCGCCGCGCCGATGCCGCGGGTCGTCGACATCGTATCGGAGAACGTGTTGCGCGTGCCGAACGACACGAGCATCGAGTCGGTGTTGCGGATGCGGGCCGGACTGACGTCGGCGAGCGCGGCGGCAAGCGCCGAGTCGCGCGTGAGGCCCGCAGTTTCGTCCAATCCGCGCGCGAAGGTGACCGTCTCGACGACCGGCGGCGGCCCCGAGGCAATCGGTGTCGCAACCGTCGCCCGCGCGCCGCAGGCCGCCAAAAGCGCCCCGGCGATCAATACCTGGGCATGAGTTGATCTGAGCATCGTAGTGTGAGCTCCCCTTTGTCCCCTTCGGGACGCGGTTCAGAACATCGACATCGCCAGGAACGATCGCAGCGAGTCGTTCGTCGAGCGCAGGCGCGAGGAGAGCAGCCGCACGCAGGCCCACAGAACCTTGTGGGCCATCTCGCGATTGAAGTCGAGCAGCATCTCGAAATCCGCGCGCGTGATCGTCAGGCACGTCGTGCCGCCGTTGGAGATCGCGTGCGTCGAACGTTCGCTGCGGTCGAACACGGCCATCTCGCCGAAGAGCGCGCCCGGCTTGAGCACCGCGAGCGCTTCTTCGCCGCTGCCGGGCACGTCGCGACTGATGCGCACGTCCCCTTCGACGATGAGGTAGAGCCGGTTGCCGTGCTCCCCTTCACGAAAGATGAATTCCCCCGAGACGAACTTCTCTTCTTTGCACACTTCGGCGACCTGGGCGAGCTCCTCGTCATCCAGATCTTTGAAAATCGCCACCTTTTTCAGCAACTCGGCGACTTCTGCCATGGTGTCTCCTGGGAATGCCGAAGCTAGTGCCCGCCCGTGCGCGCTGGCAAGCGTTCGCGGCGCTCCGTTAGGATTGGAGATGGTCTCCGCCCTGCGCGCGCTGCCGAACGCCATCTCGTTCTCGCGAGTCGTCCTGGCTGTGGCGTTCGTGCTGGTCCACGGAACCGATGCGCGTCTCACGCTCGTGGCCGTCGCCGCGGCGACCGACTTCCTTGACGGGTTCATCGCGCGCCGTGCGCGAGTGACGTCGCGCTGGGGCGCGTTGATCGATCCATTCGCCGACCGCGTCTTCGCGCTCGTCGCCGTTTCGACGTTCCTGTTCGAGGGCGAGCTGTCGACCATCGGCTACTTCGTCATGATCTCGCGCGACCTGATGACGGCCGTCGGATTTCTCGTCGCACGCGTGGTGAGGTGGCTCAAGCCGGTACAGTTTCGGGCGCGCTTTTCGGGCAAGGTCGTCACGGCGCTCCAGATGATCGCGTTCATCGCGCTGCTGCGCTTTCCGGGGTGGATCACCGCATGTCTCTGGCTCGTCGGCCTGTCGTCGCTGTATTCGATCGTGGACTACACCTACGCGCTGTGGCGCGAGCGCGCGCAATGAGAGAACTCATATGGGCTGCCGCCCTGGCCGTTACGGGAACGGCGACGGTGCGCGCGCAGAACTTGCCGCAACCGCACGCCGAATACCGGATCGACTACATCAATGGCCGCGGCAACACGCTGCAGGGCGGCGCCGGCTGGTCGATGCCGGTCGGCATCTATGTGCGGATGGCGCTCGACGGGGCGGCGGGTACCACGTGGCGTGATGGCGTCGCGCACGCGAGTGGCCGCGTCGACGGAATCGCCCGATTCACCCTCGACCCGCTGCGCGAGTCGCCGATCGGATTCTCACTCGGCGGCGGCCTCTCGGTGCCGGTCATCGATGGAGAACGGGTGCGGCCCTACGCGACGGTCGTGATGGACATCGAAGGGCGCCGCCGCGGGAACTGGACTCCGGCGGTACAGATTGGGCTCGGCGGCGGGGCGCGGGTCGGGGTCGTGATTCGCGGCTCGGATCCCCATTGGCGCTGATGGGTATTCCGGTGTCATCCTGAGCCCCGAAGGCGCGAAGGACCCCTCTCGCTGCGGTGCGCTCTCCTCGGCGCACAGGGGTCGTTCGCTAGGCTCAGGATGACAGTCGCGAGAGGACCTCATGCGCCGAATCTCGTTCATCCCGTTCGCTCTAGGCGTGTTGGCGGTTGCGCCCCTCCATGCGCAGTCGAAGATCCGAACGCGCATCGTCGGTGTCTACGACGAAGTCACCGGCGAGGCGCTGGACGGCGTGGAGATCACCGATCTCGGCACCGGTCTCAAGTCGCAGACGACCAAGACCGGATCGCTCGCGCTGTTTCTGTCGGATACGACAGGAACGATGCTGCGCGTCCGCAAGCTCGGCTACGACGTGCAGTTGCTGACGATCGGTACCGCCCGCGCCGACACGACACCGATCACGCTGATGCTGCACCCGAGCGCGGTGAGCCTACCCGCCGTCGTCAGCAAAGCGCACAACAATCTCCGAGGACCGGCGGATACCGTTCGCAAGCTCGAGCTGAACGGATTCTACGACCGGCGGCTGACGACCGGTGCGCCGACGTCGTCGTTCGTGACGGCGGACAAGATCGCGCGCATGACGCTGGTCTCGGACGTCGCGCGATTGAGCGGACGACCGTTTTGCACGTCGAACCTCTATTTGAACGGCGTGCGCGTCATGGATATGGGCTCGGTCGTTCGCCAGGCGTTCGGCAAGGGACGCACGCCGAATCAGCTCAACAGCAATCCCGTCGATCAGCTCGTGATGCCCGATCAGGTGCTCGCCATCGAGTTCTATCGCACGTCGGACATGCCGGTCGAGTTCGCGGCGTCGATGCGAGGCGGTGCGGCGGGGTGCGCGACGCTGATCTGGACGAAATAGCGGCGACAAACAGAAACGCCTCCGATGGGAGGCGTTTTCTTGACGAGCTACTTCAGGCCGCAGCGGTGTCGTCGCGCTTCTTCGGCGGTTGGGAAAAGCGTTCGCCCAACTTGCGGAGCTCCTGGATCTGCTCGGCGGGCAACTCGGGATAGCGCTCGGTCATGTACGCCATCGTCTCGTTGAACCAGTCCGCTTGATCTTCAGGCGCGGATCCAACCACGCCGCACCGCATGATATGCTGGAACAATTCGTCGCGCGCTTCCTCAAAAGGCGAGGGCGTCGCCGGCGCTTTCGTCGTGCGTTTCTGCTGTTTGGCCATGTATGCAGGTTAGGGTGAGAGACACACAAATCTAACGCGCCGTACGATCCTGTGATAGCTCATTATGTGCCAACACACCGCTTTCACTCCGTCACTCCGTGCGCGCCACCATTCCGGCCGCGCCGACGAACTCCAGGATCATGTTGGTCAGAGTGTCCGGCGCTTCCTCGGGTACGAGCCGGCCCGTACCGGGCAGACGCACGAGCCGGCTGCCTGGGATGGTATCCGCCAATCGGTCGCCAAGTTTCGGCGTCACGAACGGATCCTGATCTCCCCAAACGATCAATGTCGGACAGTCGAGCTGCGTGAGGTCGACGTCGGCCATGTCGTCCTCGTCGACCGCGCGGCCGAGCGCGAGCAGGTGATTTACGCCATCCTGACCGACATAGGGCGCCAGGTATCGCGCGAGTAACGGATCGGGCATGTGCTCGGGGTTCGCAACACTCTTCTCGAGCAGCTCGCGCATGAGAGGAGCGGCGCCGAGTGTGCCGCGCGAGATGCGAAAGGCGAAGCGCGCCGTGTTCCGCTGCATCGTCTTGATGTCTTCGGCCGGCACGTCGTCGAACGCGATCGGATTGATCAGGACCAGCCGTTCGACGCGCTCGGGCCGATTGTAGGCGAGGTGCATTGCGACGGCCGCGCCCAGGTCGATGCCGACGACCGTCGCGCGCGAGAGGCGCAACGCGGTGAGCGCGCGGTCGAGGTAGTCGGATTGTGCGGCGATTCCGAACTGTGCGTCGAAGGGACGGTCAGATTCGCCGTAGCCGAAGAGGTCGACGGAGAATGCGGTGCGGCTCGCTGTCGCGAGCACCGGTCCGATCTCTCGCCACAGGAAACTGCACGTGCCGAAGCCGTGTACGAGGAGAATGGGTGCCCCGCCGTGCCCGTAGCGCTCGACGTGCATCGAGCCCGGGCCGACGGGGATTCTCAGAAGGTCTGCATCCATGTGGATCGGTAATCAGTAATCGGTAGGCGGTCGTCGCTGGTTCACTTCGGTTAGGAAGAATCGTGCGCAGCGGCGAAAACTCCAAACCGTTAGTAGCTTTCTCGCATGCCCGACGAGCAGGAACAGACGTACGACGAGGGACGCGCCAGGAACCTCGAAGCGCTCCTTCGTGCGTTGGCGGAGCGCATTCAGGAGCTCGACGGGCAGGGCCGGCTGCTGGAGCAGGCTGGTGAGCTCATGCGGCTGATCGGCGACGTGCGGAGCGAGCTCTTTCACTACGAAGTACGGGTCACATACGACACGCCTGAGATCGCGGACCACCGGCGCATCGTGAGCGATTCCGAAAACATCGACGAATCCAAATGGCAAAAAGGCGAGTGGAACCCGGACGAGGACGAAAGCCCGGAGTGGTGAAGTCGGCCAAAAAGCCGGCGGCAAATCGAGCGTTTTTCGTGATCATCGCGGTGATCGCCATCGTTGGGATCGCCGCGTTGACCTATCTGAGCACGCGGCCGAAGGCCGGCACCACGATCGGGTTCGACCCCTCGCTCCCGAAAGTGGAATCGCAGGGCTACGTGATGGGCAGCCCGAACGCGAAGCTCGAGGTCACCGAGTTCGGCGACTACGAGTGCCCGCAGTGCGGCCGCTTCGCGACGCTCACGGAATCGGACGTCCGGCAGCGATTGGTGAACACGGGCGAGATTCGCTACCGGTACATCGACTTTCCGCTGGACATGCACCGGAATACCTGGAACGCCTCGATCGCCGCCGCGTGCGCGGACAAGCAGGGCAAGTTCTGGGAGATGCACGACGCGATCTTCGCGTCGCAGGATCAGTGGGACGGCGAAGCGACCGACAATCCCAACAAGGTGCTGAAGCAGGTTGCCGCGCGGATTCCGGGCATCAACACGGATTCGTTCAACGTGTGCCTCGACACCAAGCAAACACAGCCCAAGGTGCAGGCGCACTATCAGCTGTCGATGGCGCGAAAGATCGCGGCGACGCCGACGTTCTTCATCGGCACGCAGAAGTTCGAGGGCTTTCTGCCGTACGACGAGTTCAAGCGCCACGTCGAGGAAGAGCTGGCCAAGACCGCTCCGGGCGCCGGCAACGTCGGCGGCGACTCGACCAAGTCGGCGCCGCTCAAGAAGCCCGGCACATGACCAAGCGCATGTGGATGGCGCTCATCAGCGTGGCGGGGCTGCTGCTGGGCATCTATCTCACGCTGTACAAGTTCGGGTTCATCGGGACGCTCGCGTGCGGTGTGACGTCGTGTGAGACGGTCCAGACGAGCCGCTGGTCGGTCTTCCTCGGCCTTCCCGTGGCGACGTGGGGCGCGGGCTTCTACGCCACCATGCTGATTCTGACGATCGCGGGTCTGCAGGAGCGGTACGTGGACTCGCGCGGACTCGCGCTGGCGATGATGGTGCTGACGGGTTGGGGCGTCCTGTTCACCGCGTGGCTGAACTATCTCGAAGGCTTCGTCATTCATGCGTGGTGTGAATGGTGCCTTGGGAGTGCCGCCATGGTGTTGCTGTTGTTCGTGCTTTCGGTGCTCGACTTTAGGGAGTTGCGCGAGGTCGGAGAGGAGTAGCGGGCGGCGGTGAGGCCGTCTACGCTCTCTTTACCGTACGCTGTCCGCGCCCTTGAGATGCATCATTCAGCCGGAGCTTGGGCTTGTCCTCCGCCGGACCCTCTGTCGCTCCGCTATCCACCGCCCGGCGGCGATACGGCACCAGATCCTGACCCAGCACCACCAGCGTCCGCGTCGCGACGACGCTCGCGAGGGGCTCAGGGATCGCCATCTCCCTGATGTAACTGTCTATCGCGCGGTCGAAGGTTAGGTCCTCGGCCAGCGTATCCACGAACATCAGCGCGTTATCGACATGCGCCCGAATGATCGCCTCCTCGGCACGCGCCTGCGCGAGACGAAGACGGCGTTCCGCGGCGGGCTCGAGCTTGCGGCGGAAGATGCGTTCGGGAAAGAAACGGCGGAAGAATCCAAACATGGGGCATCACGGTTGAGAGACACTCGCCTACGGGGCACGACTCGTACCACCCAACGCCCAACACTCAATGCCCAGCGCTCACGACTCCTGCGCTTCGTACTGGTCCTTCAATGAAGCTACCACGTTCGGGTCGGCCAGAGTGGTCGTATCGCCCAGCGCACGGCCTTCCGCGATGTCTCGCAGCAGCCGGCGCATGATCTTGCCCGAGCGCGTTTTCGGCAGATCCGCCGAAAACAGAATGTCGTCGGGCTTGGCGATGGCGCCGATCTTTTCGGCCACGAACCCGCGCAGCTCTTCGCGCAGCTCGGAGCTGTGCTTGAATCCCTCACGCAGCGTCACGAATGCCGCGAGCGCCTGGCCCTTGATCTCGTGGGCCTTGCCGACGACCGCCGCTTCAGCGACCGCGGGATGCTCGACGAGCGCCGATTCGACTTCCATCGTTCCGATCCGGTGCCCCGCGACGTTCAACACGTCGTCGACACGGCCCAAGATCCAGTAGTAGCCATCGTCGTCGCGCTTGGCGCCGTCTCCCGGGAAATACAGATCCGGGCGATTCGGCCACTTCGTGAAGTACGTCTGCACGTATCGTTCATCGTCGCCCCAGATCGTTCGCAACATCGATGGCCACGGCCGAGTGAGCGCGAGCAGTCCGCCGCCCACCTGAATCTCCTTGGCGTTCGCGTCCAATAACGCCGCGCGATAACCGGGCAACGGCATCGTCGCGCTGCCTGGCTTCGTTTCCGTGAGGCCCGGCAGCGGCGAGATGACGATCGCTCCAGTCTCCGTCTGCCACCACGTATCGACGATCGGACATCGATTGCCGCCGATCTTCTCCTGATACCACATCCACGCTTCAGGATTGATCGGCTCACCTACGGAGCCCAGCAGGCGAAGACGCGACAGGTCGTGCTTCGCCGGCCACTCGTCGCCCCACTTCATGAAGGCGCGAATCGCCGTTGGTGCCGTGTAGAGAATCGTGATGCCGTACCGCTCGCAGAGCGACCAGAAGCGATCCTTCTCCGGCCAATCGGGCGCGCCCTCGTACATCACGCACGTCGCGCCGTTGGCTAACGGGCCGTACACGAGATACGAGTGACCCGTCACCCAGCCCACGTCCGCCGTGCACCAGAAGACGTCGTCCTCCTTGAGATCAAAGACGATCTTCGTCGTCGTCGTGACGCCGGTGAGATATCCGCCCGTCGTGTGCACGATGCCCTTCGGCTTCCCGGTCGTGCCCGACGTGTAGAGGATGTACAACACATCCTCGGCATCCATTTTCTCGGGCTCGCACTTGGCTGACTCATGCTGCATGAGCCGGTGCCACCAGTGGTCGCGGCCGTCCTTCATCTCGGCAAATGCTTCGTCGCCGCCCGCGCCGGGCCGTCGCTGTACGACGACGACGTTCTCGATCGACGGACACTCCTCGAGCGCCTTGTCCGCATTCCGCTTGAGCGGCACGATCGAGCCGCGGCGATAGCCGCCGTCCGCGGTGATGAGCAGCGTGCACTTCGCGTCGTTGATGCGGTCGCGCAGCGACTCAGGTGAAAAGCCGCCGAAGACCACGGAGTGAATCGCGCCGATGCGCGTGCAGGCGAGCATCGCCACCGCGACTTCGGGAATGAGCGGCATGTAGATCGCCACGCGATCGCCCTTCTTCACGCCGAGTTTTTTCATCACGTTCGCGAACTTCTGAACCTCGACGTAGAGGTCCCAGTACGTGAGCGTGCGGCGGTCGCCCGGCTCTCCTTCCCAGATCAACGCCGCCTTGTTGCGTCGCGCGGACGTGACGTGCCGATCGACGCAGTTGACGGAGACGTTCAGCGTTCCGCCGATGAACCACTTGGAGTGCGGCGGTTTCCAGTCGCAGACCTGTTTCCACTTGGTGAACCATTCGAGCTGGTTCGCTTCGCGCTCCCAGAACGCTTCGGGATCTTCGTCGTACGCTTTGGGATCCGAGATCACCGCGTTTTTCCGAAAATCCTTCGGCGGCGGGAACTTTCGATTCTCTTGGAGGAGGGCGTCGATTTCGGTCATAATGGTGATAATACGGGGCGCTGCCCGCTCGAACAATTCTCTTACGCCGAGCTCGTTGACTCTTCAGCTTGGCGGCGCAATCGTTCATTCACAATTCATCCGACCGCGATTCCGGGACAGGGGCCTTCACTCGAAGGTGCGTTCTGGACGCTGAAAGAGCGGTTCCCTGGCCGCACACGTGCCCGGGATTCCGCTCTGTTTCGTTTTCGGGCACTCCGTCGCCGCCGCCAGCTCTCAACCCGGAGAACGCCCGTGAACATCCTCATCGTCGTCCTGCTGTCGCTCGCCGCAGCGTGCACCACGGTGCAGCTCGAGCCCAACTCGTATGCGTTCGGCGGCAATCGATTCGACGCTCCAGAGCACATTCGCGGATTGCACGCCCGCGGAGATAGCTCCGGTGCGCCCATCCGCTATCGCGCCGCCGGGCAGCCGGATCGCCTGTTCTATCTCTGGGCGCTGGACACGGAGCTCGACGGCGTCGAGCGATACGACCGCGTCGCCGCGAGTCTTCTCGACGACGTCGGCGACGTGCCGGAAGGTCTGATTCCGATCACACCGGCGATGATTCACCACGTCCCCGCGCTGCCGGCCGCGCTGCCAGACCTTCGCATCATCGTGCCGGTCTTCGACGGCGACCTGAAACACGTTGCCGTCTGCATCGAGGCGCTGCCGGATACGCGGTCGCCGCTGTTCTAAGCTGTTCTATGAGGTCGCGGTGTAAGCGTTTGTAATCGCTTATCTTGTGGCATGCCCGATTCCCCCGTGGCGGTCGAGCTGTCCGGCGTCGTCCGGACCTTCGGCCGCCGCCGCGCCGTCAACGGCGTGGACCTTTCCCTCATCTCCGGTGAATGTCTCGCGCTGTTCGGGCCGAACGGTGCGGGAAAAACGACGCTGCTGCGTGTAATCGCCGGGTTGCTCAAGCCGAACGCGGGAACGGTGCTCGTGAGCGGGCAGGCGTTGCGCGACAACGCGCCGGCGCGCGCGATGATCGGCCTGATCTCGCATCAGAGCATGCTCTACCGCGCACTCACCGCACGGGAGAACGTGGCGTTCGCCGCGAAGCTGTACGGTGTGCCAAAGCCAATGGACGCCGCGCTGCGCGCCCTGGAGCGCATGCGCATCGCCGATCGTGCCGACGCGCCGGTGCGTGCATTGAGCCGAGGCCTGCAGCAGCGCGTCTCGATCGCGCGGGCGATCGTGCACGAACCGTCCGTCGTGTTGCTCGATGAACCGTACACCGGCCTCGATGCGGCGGGTGGCGCGGCGCTCACCGACATGCTCCATGTGCTGCGCGCGTCGGGGGCGGCGCTGCTCCTCGTCACGCATAACGTCGACGAAGGATTGGCCGTTGCCTCGCACGCCGCGGTGATGCTCGACGGCCGCATCGTTCGCGTCGACGACGCATCGCAGATCGACGCGCGCCGCTACTTCAACGAATATCGCGCGCTCGTGCTTGGCGGCGCGGGAGCGCGGTCCGCGGTGGACGTGTTGACGTGACCGCTGCTCCGGGCACGCTCGCCGCCGCGTGGTTGATCGCGCGCAAGGATCTCTCGATCGAGTTTCGCACGCGCACGGCGTTCTTCTCCGCGGTCGTGTTCGCGGTGCTCGGGCTCACGATCTTTTTCTTCGCGTGGGATTCGACCGTCGTGTCGTCGCTCGATCTCGCGCCCGGTGTGTTGTGGGTGATTCTCACCTTCTCGGGGCTGCTCGGTCTTCAGCGCTCGTTCAGCGTCGAGGAAACGGATCGCGCGATCGACGGATTGCTGGTTTCTCCGGTCAGCCGCGAAGCGGTGTACCTTGGCAAGGCGATCGGGAATCTGCTGTTCGTCGGCGCGGTGCAGTGCATCACGATCCCGGCGCTCGCGCTGTTCTACAATCTGCCGTTCGGAAAACCGCTGCTCGTCGTCGCCGCGATCGCCGTCCTGGCGATCGTGGGGCTGGTCGCCGTCGGGACCCTCTTCGCCGCGATGGCGGTCAACACACGGCTCGCCGAGCTGTTGTTGCCGATGCTCAGCCTGCCGTTTTTTGTTCCAATTGTGATGTCGGCGGCGCAGGCGACGGCGCGGGTCCTTGCCGGCCGGCCGCTCGCCGAAGCGTGGCCGTGGTTGAAGATCCTGGTCGCGTTCGACATCGTGTTCCTCGTCGCCTGCACGTTGGCGTTTCCCTTCACGCTCGAAGAATGAGCTCCATTCAAGTTCCAGAACGGCGTCCGATCTTGGGACCGTGGTTCGCGGTCGCGGCGATTCTCATGATCGGCGTCTACATTCGCGCCATCTTCTTCACGCCCGCGGAAGCGACGCAGGGATTGGCGCAGAAGATCTATTACATCCACGTGCCGTCGGCGATCAGCGCGTATCTCGCGGTGAGCATCACGGCGCTGATGTCGATCGTGTACCTCTGGCTGCACGAGGAGCGGGCCGATCGTCTCGCCGAGGCGTCCGCGGAAGTTGGCTTGGTATTTCTATCGGGCGTGCTGATCACCGGACCGCTGTGGGGACGGTGGATCTGGGGGACGTGGTGGACGTGGGACGCCCGGTTGACGCTGACGCTCTTTCTGTGGTTTCTCGTCGCGGCCTATCTCGTGATGCGCGGCGCGATCGAAGAGGACGCCATGCGCGCCCGCTACTCCGCGGTGCTCGCCGTGCTGGCGGCGATTCTGATTCCATTCATTCATCTCAGCGTCTACATGTTCCGCACGCTGCACCCCATGCCGATCGTGCTCAAGCCAAGCGCGCCGTCGTTGCCGCACGAGATGCTCGTGACGTTGTTGTTCAGCATGGCGTCGATGGCGTTCCTCTGTGTGGTCCTGATCGGCGCGCGCTATCGGTTCGGCATCGTGCGCGACGCGGCGAGACTCGAGCTCACCGGAGGCGCGTGATGGATACCTCGACTCCGTATCACATCGCGTACACCGTGATCGCCGTGCTGTACGGCGGCTACGCGTTCAGCTTGTGGGTGCGTGCCAGGCGGCTTCGTCGTTCTGCGCGCGCCTTCCGTTCGGGCTCGGAATGACCGGCATCGTGTATCTCGTCGGCGCCGGTCCGGGCGATCCCGGATTGCTGACACTGCGCGGCGGCGAGTTGCTCATCAGCTGCGACGCGATCGTCTACGACGCGTTGGCAAATCCGGCATTGATCGGCCTCGCGCAGGTGCAGGAGCGCGAGACGCCGCTCGAGTTGTACGACGTCGGCAAGCGCGGCGGCGCGTCTGATTCCGCGCGGCAGGACGAGATCAACGCCCTGCTCGTGCAGCTCGGACGCGACGGCAAGCGAGTCGTGCGCCTCAAGGGCGGCGACCCGCTGGTGTTCGGACGCGGCAGCGAAGAAGCGCAAGCGCTCGCGGCCGAAGGCATTCCATTCGAGCTCGTTCCCGGCGTGACGGCGGGAATCGCCGCGCCCGCGTATGCCGGTATTCCGGTGACGCATCGCGGCCTGTCGACGACGGTCACGTTCGCGACCGGCCATGAGGATCCTCTCAAGGACAGCGCCGCGGCGGTGTCGTGGTCCGCGCTCGCGAAGGCCGGTGGTACCATCGTGCTGTACATGGCGGTGAAGACGCTGCCGAACATCGTGCAGGCGCTGATCGAGGGCGGCCTGTCGGCGGACACGCCCGCGGCGGCGATTCAGTGGGGCACGTATCCCAAGCAGCGCACCGTCGATGCGACGCTCGCCACGCTCGCGGACGAGATCACGCGGCACGAGCTCACGGCGCCCGTCATCACGGTGATCGGGCCCGTGGCCGCGCTGCGCGAAGAGATCGCGTGGTTCGATCGCCGGCCGCTGTTCGGAAAACGCATCGTGGTGACGCGCGCGCGGTCGCAGGCGGGTTCGCTGACGGGTGCGTTGATCGCGCGCGGCGCGGACGTGCTCGAAATGCCCGCGACGCGCATCGAGCCGCTCGACGATGCGCCATTGCGCGGCGCGCTCGCGCGCATGAGTGAATTCGGCTGGGCGATCTTCACGAGCCAGAATGCGGTGAAGATTTTCTGGGACGCGCTGCGTGATACGGGCCGCGACGCGCGTGCGTTCGCCGGCATGAAGATCGCCGCCGTTGGGCCGGCGACGGCAGACGCGCTGCTGGCGCGCGGACTCGCGGTGGACGTCGCACCCGATCGCTTTGTCGCGGAGGCGCTGCTCGATGCCCTGCGCGATCGGCGCGACGTGCGCGGCGTTCGCGTGCTGTATGCCGCGGCGCAAGGTGCGCGCGAGACGCTCGAGGATGGCTTGACCGAACTTGGCGGTATAGTCGAACGCGTCGAGACCTATCGTTCGACGATTGATGAAGAGGGCGCCGCGGCGCTGCGCGACGAGCTGGAATCGAGCGCCGTCGATCTCATCACGTTCACCTCGGCGTCGTCGGTGAATGCGTTCGTCGCGGCGGCCGGTGAAGCAATCGCGCGCCGGGCGCCGGCGGCGTCGATCGGACCGATCACGACGGCCGCCGCGCGCAACGCCGGCATCGACGTGATCGTCGAGGCGGACCAGTCGACGATCGCCGGGCTCGTGGATGCGATCGAGCGGCACTATGCGGCGGTGCCGGCGTGACGTTTCTCATCGCCACGCGGGCATCCGAGCTGGCGCTGCGCCAGGCGCGGATGGTGCAGCACGCGCTGGCGCTGGCGGGTATCGAGGCCGAGCTCAAGACGTACAAGACCGTGGGCGACAAGCGACTCGACGAGCCCCTGAGCGCGATCGGCGCGAAGGGATTGTTCACGAAGGAGCTCGAGGCGGATCTCGCGAACGGCAAGGTGCAATGCTGTGTGCATTCTCTAAAGGACCTGCCGACGGAGATGCCGCACGGACTGGAGATCGTGGCGCTCTTGCCGCGCGAAGATCCGCGCGACGTGCTCATTGCGAACAGCATCACGGGCGCGAGCTCGCTGGATGAGCTGGCGCCGGGAAGCCGGGTCGGGACATCGAGCTTGAGGCGCCGCGCGCAGCTGCACGCCGTACGGCCCGATCTCGAGGTCGTCGATTTACGTGGCAACGTGCCGACGCGCGTGAAGAAGGTGGACGAGGGCCATGTGCACGCCGCGATTCTCGCGGCGGCGGGGTTGCATCGGCTCGGCGTCTCGCAGCGTATCACCGCGTACCTCGATGCTCCTGCCTGGCTACCGGCGGCGGGGCAAGGTGCGATCGCCGTTCAGATTCGCACCGACGATGAGGATTCTCGAAAGGTCCTCGCGCCGCTCGCGGATGAGCCGACGATGGCGGATACGCGCGCGGAGCGGGCGTTCCTGGGCGCGCTCGAGGGCGGATGCCAGGTGCCGATCGGGGCGCTCGTCGTGCGAGACGACGAGCGGACGGAGCTCCATGGATTCATCGCCGATGTGAAGGGAACGCGGGTGTTGCGCGGATCGATCCCGCTCGATGAGTCGCAGCCGGAGTTGAGCGGCGTCCGCTTGGCGAACGAGCTTCGGCACCGAGGGGCGTCTGATATTCTGGAATCGCTTCGGCGCGCGGAGCATTTGCCGTCTCCGCAGCCGGAGTAGGGGACACCTTCGTCCCCGGGTACGCTCCTTCTCTAACAGCTCGAGCTATCCGGGTCGCTGGCGCGCCTCGACCTCCGCGAGCCACTCCAGCTCCGTGACGAACTGCCTGATCGAGAGCCGTACCACCATCGCCGCGTCCGAGGTCGGCGACGTCTCCTCGATCACGGCGTCGAGCGCCGCCGTGTCTTCCTCGATCTGCCGCTCGATGAACTTTCGGCGGCGCGCGATCTGAGCCTGGAAATCACGCGGGCGCGCCTGCCATGACAACACCATCCATGTGAGGAACGGGTCGGGGGGACGCTCTGTCGCCCAGCGTGCGTGAGCCAGCGAGCTCGCGAGCAAACGCCGTCCGTCGTCGCCCGGCTTGTAGACGCGGCGCTCGGGACCGAGTGATTCGTCGTTCTCGATCGCCTGGATATGGCCTGCCGCATCCAGCTTGCGTAACGAATAGTAGACTTGCGCTTTCGTGATACTCGCCCACTTCTCCACTTGCCGCCGCTCCAACTCGGCCCACAGCTCGTAGCCGTGCATCGGCCGTTCGGCGAGCATGGAGAGGACGACGAGATCGGCGAGGGTGACACCAGCGGGGCGGGGCATTGACGGGCAATCTAGTCTTAATTATACTAGCCGTCAACCGAGACTAGTATTAATTATACTAGTCGCTACCGCGAGGGACGGATCATATGACGGGCATTCCGGAGGCAACGATGGCGGCAACACTCAAGGCGCTCACGCCGGTTCTCATCGTCGACCACGTCGAGCCGTGTGCGGCGTTCTGGGTCGATCGGCTGGGCTTCACGAAGTCCAGCGAAGTACCGGGTGACGACGGAACGCTCGTCTTCTGCATTCTGCAGAAGGACGGCGTCGAGATCATGTATCAGACGAAGGCGAGCGTCATCGCGGACGCCCCCAGTCAGGAAGCGGACCTGGTCGGCCACAGCACGGCGCTCTTCATCACCGTGCCGAGCATGGACGATCTCGACGCGATCGAGCACGCGCTCGCCGGCGTGCCCGTCGTGAAACCGCGCCACACGACCTTCTACGGATCGACGGAGTTCTATGTACGCGAGCCGGGCGGGAACGTCGTCGGCTTCGCGGCATTCTGACCCTTCTACGCGAGGACACGCTCATGCCCAAGCGACTCGCCAAATCGCGCGAGAACGTCTTCGATCTCGAGCAGATCCCGAACGTCGGTCCGCGCATCGCGGCCGACTTTCGGAAGCTCGGGCTCGATCATCCGCACTCGCTCGCCGGCGCGAATGCGTACGCGCTCTACGATCGGCTCAACGCGCTCACCGGCGTGCGACACGATCCCTGTGTGCTCGATACGTTCATTGCCGCGATTCGGTACATGGAAGGCTCGCCCAAGCGAGCGTGGTGGCACTACACCGCGGAGCGGAAGCGAACGTTGGCGGCGGTCGCGGGCGGCTAATCGTTGATGAACGGATAGTAGAGCCGATCTCGGCGCCCGAGGATCGCGTCGAACGTGACCATCCACGCCTGCGCGCGGCGCGCCGGATCGGTGAGGCTGGCGATGGCGGCGCGGCCGTGCGCGATGGCGCGTTGGTGCGCATCGGGATAGTCACGCGCGTACTCGGTCGAATCAACGAGCTCGCCGTAGCCTCCGTGCGCGATCGCGTAGACGTCGGCGTACGCCTGTGCGAGCGCGAGATGCACCATCGCCGTATCGGCGGCGTGCGTCGCGAGCGCGCGCTCGCCGGCGTCGATGACGAAGCGCGGCTTCCGCGTGTCGCCCGTGGAGTCGACCGTCACTCCGTCGAACAGCGCGGCAAGCAACGCGCTTTGTCCCGCCCGACTCCTCGGAGCCGCCGCGTACGCCGCGCGCCGAACGTTGTGTGAGTATTCCATCATCGCGTCCGGCTCGTCGTTCCAGTACACGGCGCCCAAATGCTCGTATGTGGCGCGTCGTGCGGCGGAGCGCGCGCGGCCGACGCTGTCCCGGGCCGCGAAGAACTGCGACGCCGCGAGACTCATCATGAGATCCGCCGAGCGCAGCGCGGCCGCTCGCTGCTCGGCGGTGCGATGCGCGGTATCGGTGCTCAGGATGCGTATCGCGCGCACTACGACGGAATCACTGTCGGCCGTCACGACTGAGTCGTGCGAGATTCGCTCGGCGACGACCGCCGCCTCTCGCAACGAATCATCTCCGGCGATATGAAGCATCGAGTCGAGCAGCGCGCCAGGTCGGTCCGCCGACGGGAACACCGTGCCGATCATGCCGTGGGGATCGTCAGCGCCGTAAACGCGCAGGGTATTCCGGACGCGAAGGACGCGGCCAATCAGCACATGATAATCGGGATCCACCGCGCCGAATACGCGCTGCAGCGAGTCGAGGGCGATGATCGACCTGGTCGAGTCACTTCCCACGACCCGGATGACGACCGCGCGCAGCCGACAGTGTCGCTCGGCGAAGCGCGTCGTATCCGCGTCGAGCGTGAAGTCGCGAGGCGGCATCGGCGGATCGAAAACCGCGGCGTGGCGAACGACGAGCCCTTCGATCGTGTCGTTGCCGATGGCGACGAGGCACTCGGCGTCAACGTCCCAGGACGGTGCATCCGAACGGAGGGAGTCAGCGGGATGCGAACGCATCCACGCGTCGGGCGACACCGACGTGTCGACTGTGAGCAACGCTCGCAGACTGGCCGGCGGCGTGTTGCGCGCGCGTCGTTCGGCGCATGCGGCGATACTCACGGCAGCGGTCGTGAGCACGATCGATCGCGCGAGTCTCACTTCACCGCGAGTTGCTTGGATACGATTGGCACGAGCGAGCCGAAAACTCCCAGGGCGCCATCGAGGTGCTCGATCACGCCAGCGCCGCTGAAGAAGTCGCTGCTGCGGCGATAGTAGTCATAGTAGTTGCCGTCCACGGCGCTAACGATGACGCGATAGGGCGTTCCCTGGCCAGGTGTCCCGACAAAGGGAAACAAGTCGTCACCGAACATATTGCTCGATTGTCCGGTCAGGGCAATCGAGGTGTCGGCGAAGATCGCGGTCGGTCCCCGCACCGAGACCACGGAGACCTCGTACGATCGCGCGCCGGACACGCGCGACCAGGACAATCGCAGCGTGTCGCGAAGGAGCGTAAAGGGTTGCGACGACTCGGGCGTGGTGACCGGTGTCGTCGATGGAACCGTCGTTTGGCCGGTCACGACGCGTCCATCCGGCACGGCCACGCGAAGCTGGTAGGTTGCGCCGGGTACGACGGTGAAGCCAAGCTGATCGAGCGAGAAGTGGTAGATCGTCGTGAGGCGTGGCGCGTCGAACGAGGCGATCGCGTGCACGCTGTCGCGTTCCTCCGCGGCGCGCACGTTCCGCCCGTCGGGCAGCGACAGCGTCACGACGGCGCCGGTCACACCGGTCGCCGACGCCGTTGCGCCATTCGTCGATTGGACGACGACGTATTGGTCGCGCGCGGACGCGTCGAGCACCGCGTGCACGACCAGCGCGTGCGCGGCGGGTTCAGTCGGAGATTTCTCGACGCATGCCGCAAGGCTCGACGCGGCAACCAACGCGATTGCCGCGCGTTCAATACGCAACGGTCACCCCGAACGTCGGAACGAATGGAAGGTTGGGGAACGTGGTGCGCGTTGGGTGGCCCTTGAAGTCGTACAGATACGCCGCCGGATTCTTCGCGTTGAGCAGGTTCACCACACTGAGATACGGTGAAACCGTCGAGCCGCGAATGTGTCCGACGCGCGTCACGCCGACATCGACACGCCCGTACCACGGCAAGCGTGCGGAGCTCAGCGGCGCGGAGATGTTTTGCTCGATGTCGCCCGGCTCGGGAAGCCATCGCTGGTTCACGGGGTCATAACGCTCGCGGACGAACTTGCCGAGAATTGGCGTCGTCGGGAGGCCGCTGGCGACGTTCATTCGCGCCGACAGCGTGTAGGCGGCGGCCTGCCAGCGGCCCACGAGATTCAGATTGTGACGACGATCTTGCCCGGGGAAGTAATGCACGCCATCCGCGCCGATGCGCGATGACACGGCATACGAGTACGCGAGCCAGCCGCTGAACGGTCCACCCTCGAGTTGCCGCAGCAACACGTCGGCACCGTAGGACGTCCCTCTCGCGGTCGTGAACTCGTCGCCGTGTACGCCCGGGTCGCTGTATGGGTTGGGCACGAGCAGGTGGTCGTAGCGCTTATAAAAAGTCTCAATGTGCAACAGGCGCCGCGACGACAGCCAATGCTCGAAGCCGACGACCGCGTCGCGTGAATGTGAGACGGCGAGCAGCGAATCGCTGGCGACCCAGAACTGCAGCGGCTCGAGCGGCTCCTCCTCGCGACCAAGCGAATGCATCCACTGCGCATACGTGCCGGCGGCGAAGGTGAGCGCGGCGTCCGGCGTGACGAAGTATTTGATCGACAGGCGCGGGGACAGTCCGCTCCACCGCGCTGCTTCAACCGCATCGAACCGCGCGCCGGTCTCGATGAGCAGCGACGGTGTTGGGCGCCACGTCTGATCGGCGAACAGCGAGGCCACGCCCGACCGCTGCCTGAGTGAATCGAATGGGAAGAGATCGGCGATTCCTGGCAGCGCCGAATTCGCCTGATACTCGAGGCGCACGGCGGACACTTCGTACCCGATCGTATGAGACAACGTCGGGCGGTAGGTCGTGATCGATCCGCCGGCGCGCTGATCGGTGACTTGATCGGCGGCGTGATAAAAGCTGTTGAGAACGTCGACATTGGAACCGAATCGCGTGAGCGACACGCGTTGAGCAACGACGACGCTGTCGCCAAGCGACATGCCGAATAACGTGGGCCGCGCGTCGAAGTTCCTGGAGAGCGTCGCACCGAGCACGCCGTTGCCCCAATGCACGTTCGAGTCGTTGCTTTTGTCATCTTCACTGACGTCAGCGCCGATGTATCCGGTGACGGACAGCCGCATGCCCGAGCCGAAGGTGCGTGCGAGATGCGCTTGCCCGTCCTCGAAGTGATAGGGGAACGCACCGGGCTTGAAGAGATCGACGATGGCGTCAGCGTAGGTGCGGCGCGCGCCAATCATCCACGATCCCGATCCGTCGCCGAACGCGCGGCCGAGCGACGCCGTGGCGGACATGAGAGAGACCTCGGCACGGCCGCCGAGCGATGTGCTCGTCGCGTCGGCCGACTGCACGTCGAGCACGCCGGACAAACGTCCGCCAAACTCCGCGGGAAGTCCCCCGCGACGCATGTCGACGCGGCCGACCATGGGGTCGATGAACGTGCTGAACAGGCCGCCCAGGTGGTATGGATTATAGATCGGATATCCGTCGAGCAGCACGAGATTCTGATCCGCTTCGCCGCCGCGCACGTTGAAGCCGGCGGAATAATCGCTGCGCGCGGCAACGCCAGGCATCGTTTGCACCGCGCGCAACACGTCGGGCTCGACGAACAGCGGCGCGGATTGCAGCTCACTGCGAGTGAACGAGACAGCTCCGATCGTCGCCGTCGTCGCGAATGCGCGGCGTTCCACGCGATCGGCTTCCGACACGACGACGGGCAGCGTGACAGGGCGGGTCGTGCTGTCGGCGGTCGACGCACGGCGCGCGGGAATCTCCGGCGACGCGTTGACGACGACGATTTGTCCCGCGGCCGACACACGCACGCGGAGACGCGCCGCCTGCGCGATCTCGAGCAGCGCGACCGACGCGGTTCGCGAGTGAGATGGAATCGTCACGTGCGTGGCGAGACCGGACAGCTGGGGATCGAAGGTGATGTTGAGGCGTGCGGCAAGGACCACCGCGCGCAACGCGGCGTCGGCGGGCTCGTTGGCGAACCCCATCATGACTATTGTGCGCAGTGCCGCGACACCGTTGCCCTCGGCGCGCAAGTCGCTGAACGACGAATCGACGACGCGCGGCGTCTGCGCGAGGCCAGCGTGCGCGAGCGCGATTGCCGTAACGCCGGAGAGAACGTGATGACGCGCGTTCATCAACGCGTCCTCGGCGTGAACGTGATGGTGTCTCCGTGCTGCGCGTGATTGAAGCTGGCCGCGGCGGCGAGTCCATCGAGCACGCCCGCGAGCGTGGGCGCGCTGTAGATCGCGGTGACGTGTCGCTGCGCGAGCCGCGTATCCGGGATCGTGATGACGACGCCGAACCAGCGCTCGAGCTCCGCCGCGACTCGGGCGAGCGATGCGTTGTCGAAGCTCAACGCGCCCGACGTCCAGCTTGCGTACGTCGACGCGTCCGCGGAATGCACCTGCACGGGCGCGCCACCTGGCGCGACGACGCCGAGATGTCCGGCGGTGATCGTCGTCAACACCGCAGGATGCAACGTGTCCGAGAGCGCGACTGCTCCCGACGTGACGGCGACGCTCACGAGCGAATCTTCCGGATAGGCTCGCACGGTGAATTCCGTCCCGACGTCCCGCGCCGTCGCGGCGCCGGCGCGGACGATGAATGGCCGCGCATCGTCGTGGACGACGCGGAAGGCGCCGAGTCCGGTGAGCGACATGTCGCGGCCGCGGCGCGATGAGGAGATGCGCAGCGAACTTGCCGGCCCGAGCGTGGCGATGGATCCGTCGTCCAGATGAATGACGAGTCGCTTCCCCGCGGCGGTCGCATACGTGCGTCCGCGGGATGCATTGTCGACATGCCTGGTAACGAGCAGCGTCGCGGCGGCCGCGATCAGCACGGCGGCGGCAACCGCATACCAGTGTACGCTAGCACGCTTCGCCGGCGCATGGCTGCCGGCACCTGTGATGCGCTCGGAGAGCCGTGTCCATTGTTCGTCGGTGCGCCACGCGCGGCGCGGTCCGGGGCGTGCGTCGAGTTCGTCGTCCGTCATGCGAGTACGACGCGTTGGTTGTGAAAAACCCTACCCTCGGGTGTCGGCGGCGTCGTCCGCGGCAGATCCGACGAGCTCGCGCAAACGGACTTTCGCGGACGCGAGCAGTTTTTCGACGGCCTTGATCGTGACACCCATCGCCTGCGCGATGTCGGCCTGGGACATTTCATGGTCGAGCCGAAGGATCAAGGCGGTACGACACCGGACCGGCAGGCGGTCGATGGCGCCGCGCAACAGGCGCGTGCGTTCATCGATCTCGAGCGAATCGTCGATCGGCGTCGGCCCGCTCACGGTGCGATTGACGCTTTCGTCGCGCATGGCGCGCTCGGTCCAACGGCGAATGACCGAGCGATGCCGAAGATGCGCGAGCGCACGGTTCCGCGCCGCCGTGAACAGGTAGGCCCGCGCCGACGATTCGATGTCGAGTTGCTTCGCGTTGATCCACACTGTGAAGAAAAGCTCCTGAACGATCTCCTCGGCGATGTCCTGCGACCGAACGAGCGAATCGACGACTTCGCACAGCGGTGCGTGCAGCGCGCGAAAGAGCCGCTCGAACGCGACCGCGTCGTGCGTGCGCACACGGCGCACGAGCATCTCGATGTCGGCGTTCGAAAGCGTCGCCATGCGGAGCCGTAAGTTCCCGGTTAACTTTGACGCGTGCCGTCATTTCCGTCCTATCGCCCGCGCCGCTTGCGACGCACGGAGCCGCTGCGGCGGCTGATTCGCGAAACGTCGCTCCTGCCGTCGCAGCTCATACTACCGCTATTCGTACGTCCGGGATCCGGAATCCGCCAGCCGGTGGAGGCGATGCCGGGCGTATTTCAGACGACGGTCGACGAAATGCTGCGGGACGCCCGGCAGGCGTCCGACCTTGGCGTCGGCGGCGTGATCCTGTTTGGCATTCCTGAATCCAAGGACGCGAACGGGTCGCAGGCCTGGAACGACGACGCGCCCGTGCAGCAGGCGGTGCGCGCGCTCAAGCGTGAGCTGCCGGAGCTCGTCGTGATCACCGACGTCTGTCTCTGCGAGTATACCGATCACGGGCACTGCGGCGTCATCCACGACGGCGACGTGGACAACGACGAAACGCTCGAAGCGCTGGCGCGCGAAGCGGTCTCGCACGCGCGCGCCGGGGCCGACATCGTGGCGCCGAGCGACATGATGGACGGCCGGGTGGGGCGGATTCGCGCGGCGCTGGACGCGGAAGGGTACTCGACCACGCCGATCCTGAGCTACGCGGCGAAGTTTGCCGGGCCGTTCTACGGTCCGTTCCGCGATGCGGCCGAATCGACGCCGAAGTTCGGCGATCGCCGGAGCTACCAGATGGACTCCGGTAATTCGGATGAAGCGCTGCGCGAGGTGCGGCTCGACATCGAGGAGGGCGCGGACATGGTGATGGTGAAGCCGGCCGGGCCGTTTCTCGACGTCATCCGGCGCGTGAAAACGGAAACGGGCTATCCGCTCGCCGCGTACCAGGTGAGCGGGGAATACGCTATGATTCAGGCAGCCGCGGAGCGCGGCTGGATCGACGGCGAGCGGGTCATGATGGATTCGTTGCTGGGCATCCGGCGGGCCGGGGCCGACGTCATCATCACATACTTCGCGTGCGACGCGGCGAAGCTGCTTACTTCACAACGCTGATCATGAAGTACCGTAATTTTCCCGGCACCGACGTGCGCGTGAGCGAAGTCGGCTTCGGCACGTGGACCATCTCCACCGGCTGGTGGGGCGACAAGACGGACGCCGAAGCGGTGGCCATGCTGCGCCGCGCGCTCGACGATCACGGCGTGACGTTCTTCGACGCGGCCGACGCGTACGGCAACGGCCGCGCGGAGCGGCAGATCGCCGAGGCGTTCCGCGGCCGCCGTGACGAGGTCGTCATCGGCACGAAGGTTGGTTATGATATTTATAATGAGGAAGCTCAAAAGTCCCGGCGCGGACAGAGCGAGCTTCCCATGCGCACCGATCCGGCGTTCATTCGCTACGCGGTCGATCGCTGCCTGGAGCGTTTGGAGACGGATTACATCGACGTCCTCCAGCTCCACAACGCCAAGATGGAGCACGTGCGCGACGCCGAGCTGTGGGGCACCATGCGCGAGCTCCAGCGCGAGGGAAAGATTCGCGCATGGGGCGCCGCGTTCGGCCCCGCGATCGGGTGGCTGTACGAAGCCGTGGAACTGGTCGAGCGCGAGCGCGACATCAACACCATCCAGATGATCTGGAACGTGCTCGAACAGCATCCAGGCACCGGCATGTTGAACGCCGCCAAAGAGCACGCGCCAAATTGCTGCTTCAACATTCGCGTGACCCATGCATCGGGCATGCTGGAAGGGAAATACACCGAAGACACGGTCTTCCCCGAGAACGATCATCGCCGGCATCGGCCACGCTCGTGGTTGATCAACGGCGTGCGCAAAGTCAAGACGCTCGACTTCTTGACGCGCGACATGACGCTCGGCCAGGCGGCGCTCAAGTGGCTGCTCGCCGAGCCGCGCGTGGTGACGGCGCTGCCGAACGTGTACGACGACGAGCAGCTCGCGGAGTTCGCCGGGGTGAGCGACAAGCCCGACCTCACGCGCGAGCAGATGGAGCGCGTCGACGAATTGAACGAGACGAACTTTGGCATCGGCGAAGAGCCGATGTCGTACAAGGGCACGATGTCGCGCGATGACGCCCAGCGCCCAGCGCCCATCGCCCATCGCGCATGATCCACTACTGGCACGACCTCCCTCCAGGTCCCCATCCGCCGGAGGAGATCACGGCCGTCATCGAGATTCCCTTCGGCAGCCGCAACAAGTACGAGCTCGACAAGAAAACCGGCATCATGAAGCTGGACCGAGTGCTGTACTCGGCGGTCCACTATCCGGGCGACTACGGACTCATTCCGCGCACGCTGCACGAAGACGGCGATCCGCTCGACGTGCTCGTCCTCGTGAAAGAGCAGACGTTTTCAGGATGTCTGATCGACGTCCGTCCGCTCGGCGTGCTGCGCATGCTCGATCGCGGTGAGCCCGACGACAAGATTCTCGCCGTGGCGCTCAGGGATCCGTACTACGAGGAATTCTTCGACATCGCCGACATTCCACAGCATCTGCTGAAGGAAGTCGAGTACTTCTTTTCCACCTACAAGGATCTCGAAGGCAAGCGCGTGCAGATCCTGGGATGGGAGAAGAGCGAGTTCGCGATGCGCGTCATCAACGAATCGATCGAACGCTACGACGCCGAGTACATGCGCGTCGGGCCGTAACGACAATCCAATCAATCGTCGTCGGGCAGCGGCTCTTCGCGCCGCCGCACCTTCACCTTGAAGTCGGACATGAACGCCGTGCCGGTCAGTCGAATGACTGGCGTGCGCGCGGACGCAACCGTGCCGGGCACCATTGCGTCCGCGCTGTTCCGCATGTCGGACATGAAGGCGTGCATGTCGTTGATGACGTGCATGTCCGGTGACACGATCACGCGAAATGACGCCATGATCGACGTGATCTCGATGTTTACCACGCCGCCGACGGGCAGCACCGCCGTCGTGAGATCGAGGCGCGAATCGCTCCACAACGCAAAGACGTGGAGATCGCGTGGCACCGTCCAACGGCCGACGCGGCGATGCGAGCTCATGATCGACAGCAATCGCCCGCGCGGCGCCTCGATCGCCGGGGACGGCGCCACGATCAAATTCGCATCACGAGCAACGTGCGCGATTCGGTCCGCCGGCGCGAGCGCCGCTCCGCCGTTCGGCACGCCGGCGACCGACGTCAAGTCCGCCGTGATCGCGTCCAGCTCGGCGACCGAGATCGCTTTGTAGACGCGCTCGATCCGCCGCTCGAGATCCTCGAGCGACAGATCGTCATTCGCGAAATGCTGCGACAGCTCGCTGATCTTCTGTTCGCGAGCACGCGACAGCGACGGCGGCGGTAACGGTTCGGGCACGACTACATCATACGGACGAATGCCCCTACGCGTTTTGCTCTGGCCGAACGGCGCCGTGATCCACCGGCTCGGGCTCGCGCGGCAGGAACAAGCGGTCGTAGATCAGCGCCGCCGCGATGCCGCCGAGGATTGGACCGATCCAATAGGCGCTCTGGCCTTCGAAAATGCGGGTCACGACGGCGGGGCCGAAGGACCGCGCCGGGTTCATCGAGCCGCCCGTCAGCGGGCCGATCGCCAGAATGTCGGCGGCGACGGTGAGGCCGATCGCGAAGCCGCCAACCTTCGGCGCGCGCGGATCGACCGCCGTGCCGAACACGACGAACACCAGGAAGAACGTCGCGATGAACTCGAGCACGATCGCCTGAATCAGCGACACGTCCGCCGAGATGTTCTGGCCGCCCAGGCGCGTGTTGGTCGCGATGACGGCGGGAAAGAGCCCCTTGAGCGCGTACGCCGCGAGAATGGCGCCCGAGAATTGCGCGATCCAGTAGACGACCGCCATCATCGGCTCGATACGCCGCGTGACGAGGAAGCCCGCGGTGACGGCGGGATTCAGATGTCCGGAGATGCGCATCGTGGCCGTGACCATGATGGCGAGAATCAACCCGTGAGCGAGGGCGATGTTGATCACGACGGCCTGCATCGAGATCAACGGGCTCGTGATGATCGCGCCGCCGCCCACGAAGACGAGCGCGAACGTGCCAATGAACTCGGCCGTGAAGTGACGCCAGGCGTCTTTCATTGTTGATCGGGGCTGGGGTTTGGGATGTCCGACACGACTGCGAACGTCCAGCGCCGACCAACGACCTCACGACCTCACAACCTCACGAGGTCAATCGGCGCGCTTCAACACTAACGCGGCGTTGATCCCACCGAAACCGAACGAGTTGTTCATCATGTAGTCCACGCGGGCGGTTCGGCCGCTGCCGGGAATGTAGTCGAGATCGCAGCCGTCGTCGGGATTCTCGAGGTTGAGCGTGGGCGGCAGCCACTCGTTCTCGAGCGATAGCGCGCAGATCGCGGTCTCGATCGCCCCCGAGGCGCCGAGGGCGTGGCCGTAGTAGGCCTTGGTGCTGCTCACCTGGAGCTTGGAGGCGTGATCGCCGAACACGGACCGAATCGCGCGCGTCTCGGTGGGATCGTTGAGCGGCGTGCTCGAGCCGTGCGCGTTCACGTAGCCGATTTCGTGCGGCGCGACACCCGCATCCTTGAGCGCACCGCGCATGGCCCGCGCGGCCTGGGACCCGTCGGGCCGCGGCGCGGTCATGTGATGCGCGTCGTTGCCGTACGCGTATCCCACGATTTCGCCGTAGATATGCGCACCGCGCGCTTTCGCGCGGCCGAGCTCCTCGAGCACGAGCACAGATGCCCCTTCACCCATCACGAAGCCGTCGCGCGTACGATCGAACGGACGCGACGCGCGGTCCGGCTCGTCGTTGCGCGTGGACATCGCTCGAATGATCGCGAATGCGCCGAAGCATACCTGGCTGAGAGGCGCTTCGGCGCCGCCGGAGAGCATGACGTCGGCGTATCCATCTCTGATCTGGCGAAAGCCTTCGCCGATCGCCATGGTGCCGGACGCGCAGCTCATCGCGTTCGTGCAGTTTGGTCCCTGCACACCGAACTCGATGGCGACGTTGCAGCTCGCGGCGCCGCCGAAGACGTTCGTCGCCAGCGTCACGGCGACGTTCTTGATCCCTTCGCGGAGGAAGACGCGGAGCTGCTCTTCGGCGAAGCCGACACCGCCCAGCGCCGTGCCCATCGTCGAACCGACACGCTCGCGATCCTCGGCGCCGAGATTCAGTCCCGCGTCTTCGATCGCGAGCCGCGCCGAGGCCACGGTGAACTGCCCGAAGCGATCGAGCCGCTTGGCACGACGTTCTTCGATGAAGTCCGAGGTATGAAAATCGATTTCCGCCGCGATTTGACTTCGATAAATCGACGCGTCGAAACGCGAAATCGGCCGCACGGCCGAACGCCTGCGATGCAGCCCTTCCCACATGGCGGGATGCGAGATGCCGATCGGAGTGACTACCCCGATCCCCGTGATCGCTACCCGCCGACGCTCAGCCACCGCTACTCCGCTTCAAGAGACATGACCTGTCGTACGTTCGGCGGCGTGCGCCAGACCTGCAAGGGTGCGCGACGCGATTCCGTGTACGAAAATCGGTCCGATGACGGCACGCGCCGCCAATAGACTTATCAGCGGCCACCCCGGTCCGTTCCAAACGTGTACGATGCGCACGAGCGTTTCGGATGGACCGCGTTCGTGGAAGCTCCATTCGACGTCCATGCCGGTCGTAATGCCGTGGATGTGCCGAAATCGAATCGAGGCCGGCTGCGTTCCGCCGGGCGTCGTCACGCTCATGACCGACGTCCACCAGGTCGGCCAGCGTAGCGGACCGAACGGGCGATTCGCCGACATCTCGACAGTGCCGCCGCCGTCGCCGCGGCGGTCGTGGAATCGCACGAATCGATAATGCGGGAGGTGGTCAGGCCAATGCTCCACGTCCGCCGCGATGCGGAAGATCACGGGCAGCGGAGCACGCACGAGATGCTCGTCGATCGTCGTCATGCGGCGATCGGTCGGCATGGGACCAAGATCCAATGGTGCGGTCATGTCGTCGGCGCCCAGCGCGCGATGAGTCGAAATCCAAGACGCCGCCGCACGCGCGGCGTGTTACCCGTGGCCGCGCGCACGAGACGCGTGAGATCCTCGGCGGTGAAACCGCGCAGCACGGAGACGACGCCGTCGTGTCGGGTAACGCGATGAAAGCGCAGGGGGAACGAGACGAGCCAGAAGCCCGCCGCCGCGATCCAGCTCCGCCGCAAATCGGCGACGATCGCGGCGTGGCGCGCGACGCGGTTCATCTCGCGAATCAGCGCGACCGCGCCGGCATCGTCGAAGTGATGCAAGACCTGCGAACAGATGACGACGTCGATCGATCCATCGCGAAACGGCAGCGCGAGTGCGTCGGCGCACACGGGAAGGTCGAGCCGGTCGCTTGCCGCGCCGAGGAGCGAAAACGCTTCGTCGACGCCGACGGTGGTCAGCGTGATGCCGCGATCTCGCGCGGCCGAGCGAACCGCGGCTGGAATGTCGGCGAGGCCCGCGCCGATGTCGAGCATCGTCACCGCGCCGCGATCCGGGAGCGAATCGAGAATCTCGAGCACTTCACGAACCGCGGCGCGCAGTCCCCCGAGCAGGCGGTTGCTGCGCGTGACGTCGCCGATTGAACGGCGGCGCACATCCGTGGGCACGTTCGGGTCGTCGAGAATCTCGAAGCCGCGCCGCCGTGCGGGGGTCAGCACCGCTGCTCAGCGCTCCAGCTGCGCGTAACCGCCGCGGTAATACAGCAGCGGCCGCCCGTCCGCCGCCGCGGGCTCGGCGCGGTCGACCTCGGCGATGAATATCGTGTGGTCGCCGGCGTCGTGGTGCCGTACGACGTGGCACTCCATGTGGGCGAGCGCGTCCTCGAGGAGCACGACACCGTTGTGACCGCGGTGGAATGCGATTCCCTCGAACCGATCGTCCTCTTCGGCGGCGAAGCGCCGGGAGTATGCTTCCTGGTCTGATGACAGTATGTTAATACCAAAACTGGGATGCTCGAGCATCAGCGGGTGCATCGACGCGTCGTGATCGATGCACACCAGCACGAGCGTCGGGTCGAGGCTCAACGAGCAAACGGCGCTGGCGGTCATGCCGTGATCCAGGCCGGCGTCGTCGCGCGCCGTGAGGATGGTGACACCCGACGCGAACCGCCCGAGGACCGCGCGAAAGGTCTCGGCGTCGATCATCTTGCGGCCTCGGCGACCCGTCCGTTTCGCGACGGGACGACTGGGACAGTTCGCGACGTTGGTCCGAACACTTTCCACAAGTATGACAGTCTCACTACCTCTCGGGCGGGGACAAAGTCTCCGGTGACGCCGATGAGCAAATCGGCGAGATCCTTTCGCGCCGCGAGATTGCGCGCGGCGCGGTTGATGAGCGACGGCCGAGCGACCACGGCACCGACGACTCGCTCGACGAACCATTTGCCGGCCATCTCGCGCCGGCGCGACTTGTCGTACGCGGCAAGCTCGCGATCGGCGAGAGAGGCTGTCGGAGCCTTGAGTGCCGCGCAGAGCCTTGGCGCCAGCATCTCGCCGCCGCGCAGCGCCGAATAAATCCCCTGACCGGTAAATGGATCGAAGAAATCCGCTGCATCGCCGATGAGTGCCGCCCCTGAGGACCACGCGCGCCGTGCGTGCGCCGCGAATGGTCCCGTGGCGACGATCGGCGTTGCGCGCTTCGCGTTCGCGAATCGAGGACCGACCGACGCACGCGAACGAAGCCACTGCTCCAGGAACGCCGCCCGATCGGCCGAAATCTCGCGCCCGCGAGACGCGGGCACCACCAGCGCGACGGTCGTCAGACCGTTTCCAACGTCGGCGATGCCGACGAACCCGTCACGTGAGACGTGCATCTCGCCCAGGTCCCCGACCTCCGACACGCCGCGATAGTGCGTGACGAGCGCGATGCGCCGCGGCCATCGGTATGAATGCGCGAGTCCAAGGCGGCGCGCGACGATCGAACGCAATCCGTCCGCGCCAACGATGAGTCGCGCGCGCAGCTCGCGTGCCTCGCCCGCGACGAGAACGTTGACGCCGGCCGCGGCGTTCGTGTCATCGCGAATGACGTCGGTGACGCGAACGCGTTCCATCACGCGCGCACCGGCGCGCCGCGCGCGATCGAGAAGCACCGCATCGAGAACTTCGCGGCGCACGGACAGACCATACGGCGTGCTGCCTTTGTATCCGTGCGCACCGACAAAATCGCCGGCGATCACCGAACCGTTCGGCGCGTGGACGCGGATCCCGGAGAGCTTCGCGGCGCCTGACGCCTCGATCTCGCCGAGGGCGTCCATATTCGCCAGAATGCGCGACGCTTCGGGGCTCAGCGACTCGGCACACGGCTTTGGCCGTGGAAATGTCGCGCGATCGACCATGAGCACATCGACGCCGGCGCGCGCCAGCGCAAACGCCACGGATGAGCCAGCCGGTCCCGCGCCGACGACGAGCACTTCTGCATCGTGCATTCTCGTACTCTATCGTGCCATCCAAGCAGCCAGAAGTCCGCCGGCGACTCCGCTGAGCAAATTCACGGCATCGTTCGTCAGCCATCGTACGCCGCCGCGCGCCGTGGTCGGCGTTCCACAATCGTGAATGATGCGTTCGGTGAGCTGTGCGCACGCGGGGCACCAACGACGCGTCTGGATGAGCGCGCCGAGCAGTGAATCGACGAGCGCCCCGACGAATCCGCCGGCGGCGATGGCGATCGCGTCACCGTGCGCGCCGAAGACGCGAGCGAGAATCGCGATGAACCCGGCGCCCGCGGCGGAAGCGATCAAGCCGATCGCCGTCACGCCGCCCGACATACCGGCAGCGACGGGACGAAACGTGACGATCGAGCGCGGCCCGCCACCGTAGAGCGTTCCAATCTCCGTCGCCCACGTATCCGCGGCCGAGGCCGCGAGTGCGCCGATGCCGAGTGCGAGCCAGCGAGTGTTGGGCTCGATGATGGTGAGGAGCGCGCCGGCGATGAATACCGCGCCGTTCGCGAATACTTGCAATGCATCGCGCTCACCTCCTTTGGCGACTACCTTGGCGGTTCGCTGCTCCTTCTCGCGGCGGCCAAGGTGGGACAACGCGGTCGATGAGACGAAATACACGATCAGCAGAATGGCCCACGCCCAACCCGCGGCGGCGGCGAGCGTTCCGGTCACGACGGCCGCGAGCGCGCCGTCAGGCGTCAGCGAACGCGTCCGCCGCGCGGCGATGGCGATGATGGCGGCGAGTGCCGCGCCGATCAGAGTGCGCAGCAGCATGACATTGAAAGCTTTATGGCTTGAACGGCCTCTCTGGCCCGGCTAGCTTCGCAATCCGCCCTTCTATCGACGCACATGCTTGCCACCGTAGACGCCCTCGTCCCGCTCAGCCTCCTCGAGGCCGTCCGCAACGTCGATACGCCGAACGACCAGTTCGAGGCGGAGTTCGTCGACGAGCTGCGCAACAAGCGGTTGGGGTTGAGTGACACGATCTACGCGCAGATCAAGCGGCACACGGAAGCGGCGAAACGGGGACATCGTACCGGCCAGGACGAGGCGATCGCGCTGGCGAAGTTGATCGGCCGCCGTCCCGACGCCGAGGCGGTGTTTCGCGCCGCCGGGCGGTATCTCGCCAAACAGTCGTATCGCACGATTTCGCCGGTGACGCGCAAGATGATGCGGCTCTTGCCGTCGGCGATGGCGCGTCCTCTCGCGTTCCGGCACGCGCGGAAGATCGCGGGTCGGTATCTCAACGGCAACGTGCGGCGTGTCGGCACGTTTCTGCTCCTCGACGTGCCGCGGTCGATCACGCTCGGCACGGCGCCGGGGAGCATCGGGTGCACGTACTATGAATCGTCGCTGCGCGAGCTGCTGCTGTTGTTGATCGGCAGCATCGGCGCCGTGGAGCACGTGCGGTGCAATGGGCGCGGCGAAGGAACCGACGAGTGGCGCGCCGACTGGCGGTCGTTCGATCGGACGGCGGGTCTCACAAACACGTCATCCTGAGCACGCGAAGCGTAGCGAAGGCCCCTATCGCTGCGGTGCGCAGTCCTCGGCGACAAAGGGGTCCTTCGCCCTCGCTTCGCCCTCGCTTCGTCCTCGCTTCGCTCGGTCTCAGGATGACACCAACTTCATAGAACTGACATGCTCTCTCCTGAATCGCTCGCCGACGTCCAGCGCGCACTCGCCGCCGCCGGCGTCGACGGTTGGCTGCTGTACGATTTTCGCGGTCTGAATCCGATCGCCAGTGGACTCATGCGGCTCGACGGCATGACGACGCGACGCGTATTTGCCTGGGTGCCGACGCGCGGCAAGCCCGTCGCCATCACGCATGCCATCGAACAAACGCAGTGGAAACATTGGCCGACGGACTGGACGCGCGAGATCTACGCGTCGTGGAAGAGTCTCGAATCGCTGCTCGCGAAGCACATCAAAGGCAAGCGCGTCGCCATGGAATACTCGGCGGGTGATGCCGTGCCGTATCTCGATCGCGTGCCGGCGGGCGTGATCGAGATGGTGCGCGAGGCCGGAGCGACGGTCGTGTCGTCGGGCGAGCTGGTGTCGCGCTTCTACGCGACATGGAACGCCGAGAACATCGCGTCGCACCTGCGATCGGCGGAGATCATCGCGTCGGTGGCAAAGGACGCGATGGAGCTCGCCGGCGAGCGCGCGCGGGGGAAGGAACCGTTGGCCGAGCACGAGTTGATGGGCTGGATCCTCGACAACTTCAAGAAGCATGGGTTGACGACAGATCACGGGCCGAATGTGTCCGTCGGCGCGAACGCGGCGAATCCGCACTACGAGCCGTCGGCCGACGCGCCGAAAGTGATCAAGCCCGGCGAGATTCTGCTGATCGACCTCTGGGCGCGCGAGGCGGATGGCGGCGTGTGGGCCGACCAGACCTGGATGGCGTCGCTCGGAAAGCCGTCCGCGGACGCATTAGAGATCTGGAATGCCGTGAAAGACGCCCGCGACGCGGCGATCGCGCTCGTGCTGCAGAAGGCCAAGGCCGGCGTCGCGATCAAGGGCGCCGACGTGGACGACGCGGCGCGCCAGGTGATCGATTCGCGCGGATTCGGCGAGAACTTCACGCATCGTACCGGGCATTCGATCGACTCGCGCGAGCTGCACGGATCCGGGCCGCATCTCGACAATCTCGAGACGCGTGAGGAGCGGTTGCTCGTGCCGGGGGTGGCGTTCTCGATCGAGCCGGGGATTTACATCCCGGGCAAGATCGGCATGCGGACCGAAGTCAACGTGTACATCACGCCTGGTGAGGCGGTAGTGACGCCCCGGGAGTATCAGAAAGAGTTGATGATCGTTTAACGGCAGAAGATCGACTGGAGACTGCGAATGGAACAGTCGACTGGAGAGAGCGAATGGAAACGGCGAATGGAAGGAGCGACGCCTTTTCCATTCGCATTTTCCAATCGCCTGTTCCATTCGATCTTTCCACTCGCTTTCTCCAATCGCCGTTCTAGCTCTTGACCTCACCTCCAAATCCCCGGATCCTCGAGCCCGAGCCGCCAATAGGCCACGCGCGTCGCGCCAAGCGTCGTAACTTCGCCGATCAGCGTTCGCAGGAGCTCAGCATCCGTCACCCACAGTTCCCAATCGTTCGGTTTCACCGCGTGCATCGAGCCCGATGACGGATCGTGCACCAGCTCGACGTTCGCTTGCGCCGCGGCGTGGCGCGCATCCTCGAAGCTGATCGGCTGGCCCGGCTGATTCGGCCGCCACAGATACCCGTAGAGCGGCAGCGCCGCAACGATTTGTGACGCCCCCGCGGCCGCGATGCGCGCGCCGAGCGTGCGGCGAACCCAAAGGGGTGTGGCGATCGGTCCCGGCGCCGACGTCGACCAATGCTCGTCGTAGAGCATGACGACGAGCAAATCGGCCACTGCCGCGAGCGACGCCGTCGGATACGCGGCGGTGTCGGCGGCCGGAATCGCGAGCGCGACGACGCGCACGCCGCGTCGATGCACGCTGTCGACGATCGCGCGGACCACGCGAATCGTACGAGGAACGTCGTCGCGCGACTGATCCTCGAGGTCGAGCACGACACCCTCGTAGCCCCCACTCGAGAGCAGGCTGGCCGTGCGCGACGCCGTAAACGCCAACGCGCCAGGATCGGCCGCCAGGCGGCGAATCATCTCCGGATGAAACCTGGTCCCCCCATAACTGGTGACCAACGCAAACCGTCCCGCAGTGGCCGCGCGCGGCGTATTGTCCCGGTAGAGTTGAGCGGGCTGACCGGTTAGGCTATCGAGCTGTATCCAGCCACTCACGACCACGTCGAGCGACTTGCCGTGCGCCGCGACGCTGCTGTCGCTCCTCGCATCCCACGGCGCGGTGAATCCCCACGACACGGCGACACGAGGCGCGGCGGTCATGGTGGCTGGCGTCGTTCCGCCGCAGCCGCCCAGCGCCGTGATCACGGTGATCCAGGTCAACGCCGCAAATAATCCGAGAGGCCTTCGTAGATGGCGCGTCGTTTGCCCCCTTTGGCGGCGTGAGTCGCTTGAACCCTATTGCCAGAATCGTGACCGAATTCAAATCGCGGCGCATCGCCGCCGTTGTGCTCGCTTGTTCCTGCCTTGTCGCCTGCGGAAAGGATGCCGCGCGAACCCAGAAGAGTGGCAGTCGCACGACGGCGGTCGTTCAGAAGACCGACGACTCCGCGGCGGGGACCGTCGATCTCGGCGGCGGGTCGTACAAGCCTGGGCCGGTCACCTCGAGCGGATCTCTCGCGGGCACGATCAAGCTTGACGGCGCGGCGCCCGCGCCGGTGGCGATCGATATCGATCAGAAAATCTGTGGCACGACCGCCGAAAGCCCGGTAACGACATCGGCGAAAACGGGTGGTCTCGGCGGCGTGGTCGTGTGGATCGCCAACATCACCACCGGCAAACCGTTTCCCATCGACAAACGCGCGGAATTGTCGAGTGAGAAGTGCGCGCTGGATCCGCGAGTGCAGGGCGTGGTCGTCGGCACGACGGTCAACGTCTTCAACGACGACAAGCTGCTGCACAAGCTGGTGTTCACGCCGTTGGGAACGCACGACACCCTGACCGCCATGCCGTTCTTCAACGAGGGGCAGGTCGTCGCGAGCGAGCGGCTCGCGAAATCGCCGGGCATCGTCGAGGTGCGTTGCGTTCAGCATCCGTGGACGCACGCCTACATCGCGGTGTTCGATCATCCGTATTTCGACGTGACCGAAGACGACGGCAGCTTCAAGATCGATTCGCTGCCGCCCGGCACGTACACGGTCAACCTGTGGCACGAAGGGATGGCCAAGCCGGTGACGCAGTCCGTGAACATCGCGGCGAACGGCACCGCCCGCATCGATCTGCCGATCAAGCTTCAATAAACTCTGATCGGCAGATCGAGCGCGGTCGCTACTGCTGGCAGCGCGCGAACGGACTGTCGGGCTTCGTCTTGTCGACGACGACGCGATGATCCAGGTCCGCCACCTTGACCGCGATGTCATATACCAGCTTGTCGACGGCGGCCATGTGCGTGTACTGGATGTATTCCGGCTCGTCGGTCACCTGGTGGTAGTCCGCGTGGCCGCCCGTCGTGAAGAAGATCACCGGAATGCCGTACCGCGCGTAGTTTGCGTGATCCGACCGGCAGTAGATGTTCTGCGGGTGGCCGTTTGCATCCATTGAATAATCGAACTTGAACGGCGTCGGCTCCGACATATTCACCGACTCGGCAATGTCGCCGAGCTCCGTCGACAACCGCCTCGAGCCGACGAGCTGCAGATAGTTCGTGGCGCCGCTCAGCTCGTGGTTTTCCTTGTCGCGGCCGGTGATGTCCGTGGGCGCGCCGCGGCCAACCATGTCGAGATTGAGGTCGGCGACGATCGAGTCGCGGGGAACCGTGGGATGGTTCGTGAACCACTGCGAGCCCCACAAGCCTTTCTCTTCGCCCATCTGCCAGATGAAGATCAGCGAACGCTTCGGCTTGATCGGCCCTTTCGCGAACGCCTCGGCGATCTCGAGAATCGAGACGGAGCCCGAGCCGTCGTCGTCGGCGCCGTTGCTGATCGAATCCTTCCGCGCCGGATAGATCTTGCGCAGCGAATCCTTGAGCGCGTTGATGCGCGCCCACTGCTCTGGCGTCGGCGGTGCGGCACCGCGTGAATCCGCACCTTCGACGCGCGCGATCATGTTGTACGCCTTGAGCGAGTCATGCTCGACGATGTTGCCGCCGCTCGAATAGCCGATGTGATCCGCGTGCGCGCCGATCACGACATACTCATTCTTCAAGACGGGATCGGTGCCGGGAATGATGCCGACGACGTTGCGCGTCTCCGCGGCCACCGTTTCGACTTTCACGTTGATGGTTGCCGAGCCGCCCGTGTCGCCCTTCGTCGCGCGGCTCACCGGCTTGCCGAGCAGCGCCTGCGCGACGGCTGGGGTCACCGTGACGTTCAATGCGCCGCCGCCGAATCCGCCGCGGCCGCCACGTCCTCCGCGACCGCCCTGATTCGCCGAGGGATTCGCGGCCGCGTACGCGGCGCGTCCTTCGTTCTGCACCGTGTCGTTTAGAGTATACTGAACGCGCGCCTTGGGCAGTGACGGCGTCGACGAGACCGTCACGATCGCGGCTGCTTCCGCGAGCGGATTGTTCGCGCCGCCGCCCCGGCCAAAGCCTCCACGCCCGCCGCCGGCGCCCGCGACCATGACGACGATCTTGCCCTTCACCGCATCAGCGGACAGCGCGTTCGCCGTGTCGCCAAGCGTGCCGCCGAAGATCACGTCGCCGGACACCTTTGCGTCGGCGCCCGCATTGGCGGCGAAGTCCTTGTTCGGATGGAACGTCTTTCCGCCGACGGTGATGCTCGACGCCGCGCTCAGCTGTCGAGCGGTGACGGGCATGTACTGGAAGTAGGTGCCGTGATCGCCGGCGGGCTTGAGGCCGAGCCGTTTGACTTCGTGCTCGATGTACGCGGTCGCCCTGATGGCGTCAGGGGTGCCGGCTTCGCGTCCGCGCATGGAGTCGGCGGCGTAGATGTAGAGCCGCGTCATCAGGTCGCACGGGGTGATGTCGGGCACGGTGGGGCCGCCCTTGTACGTGAGCGGCATCTTGGCGCCGGTCACGGCGGGGCAGGTCTGTTTCTGCTGTGTTTGCCGAGTGGGCAAGAGAGAGGTCGAGCCCGCGAACAGCAGCGCCGCGGGCAGCATGTAACGAGGATTCACAGTGAGATCTCGAGTGTGGTTCGGATCCCTAATGATGGTGCGAGACGCGGGGGACGGGAAGTTGTGGCCCGTGGTATCCGCACGCCCATCCGGTCCGCGAGGTAGCGAGGGGCCTTACGCGAGCGGGACCATTTTCGACCGGAGGATTCGGCGGTCGCGGGTGAGCAGCGGGACGTCGTGCACGACGCTCGTCGCAGCGATCAATTCGTCGGCGGGGTCGGCATTGAAGTCCAACTGGGTCGACTGAACGGCCACAGCAAGGTCGATCGGCCAGACGTGGATGCTCGAGAGGACACCGACGACATCACGGTGCGTCACGTCCAGGTCTACACGGCCGAGTTGGACGAGCTTGGCGATTTCCCAGAAAACGACGCCTGAAATGCTCCACGGCTGCGAGGTGAGCAGGCGGCGTTCCTTGGGGGTCAGCTCGCCGGCGAGAGCGAAGATGAGCACGTGCGTGTCGAGGTTAATCACTCGCGTCCCAAGCCACGCCGGTACTGCGGATGTCGCCTTTCACCGTCACGCGGCCGCGCAGCGAGCCGATGAGCGCGCCGGGCTCGTCGCGAAAGGGCAGCACGCGTGCGACCGGGCGGCCGTGTTTGGTCACCACGATACCGTCGTCCTCGAGGTGATCGAGGATGGCCAGGCATTGCTCCTTGAACTTTGCGGCGGCGATTCGCTTCATGGACATAATTTATAACTGGTCGGAAATTATGTCCAGAATAATGCGATGCCATGCGCGGTGCATCAGCCCGGCGGGCGGCGGTCAGTCGCCAAGTACGCTCGCGAAGTACTCGGCGAGATCGACCCGAAACGCCGTCGCCGCACCGTCGGGACGCCACTCGAGGACGTCCGTCACGACTTCCACGCGCGGCTCGGACGGCGTAGACCGCTCGACGGTTCGCGCATCCAAATCGACGAGCCAGTACTCGGGCACGCCTTCGTCTCGGTACAACGTGCGCTTCGCCACGCGATCCGCGCGGGCCGATGAGGGGGAGAGCACCTCGACCGCGAGAAGAAGGCGTCCGACGTCGGCGAACTTTTGAGGGCGAGGACCGTCGACCACCGGGACGACAAGGAGGTCTGGTTGAACGCCGCGCGTCGGCGAAAAGATGATGTCCACGGGAGCGAACAGAACCTCGCCGACTCGCCCGCTCCGGAGGTACTCGGCGACGAGAGAGTAGAGTGCGGCAATCGCGCGCTGATGCTTCCATGCTGGCGCGGGCGTCACGAACAACTCGCCGTCGATGACCTCGTACCGGTTGCCGTCGTCCGGCAAATCCTCGAGATCGGCGACCGTCCACTGTCGCTTGACCATTGGCATGTGCATACGCTACGTCCTCGGCGCCGAGTTATGCAAGGCTGCATGCGGGAGAGTATCGCATGCGCTCGGCGGACGAAGCATCAATCCATCGCGTACGTGGCGATTTGATGTCCTGCGGCGAATTCGTCGTCATCCCGAACGGAGCGAGGGATCCAACATCCGGAAGGAGAGCCCTCTATCGCGAACGCTAGATCCCTCGCCGCTTCGCTCCTCGGGATGACAAACTCACACCAAATCCGCCGTCGCCAGTCGCGAGAACAACCCGCCGCGCGCGATGAGCTCCGCATGCGTCCCCGCTTCGACCACGCGCCCACGCTCGAGCACGACGACGCGATCGGCGCGCCGCACGGTGCTCAAGCGATGCGCGATGATCAACGTCGAGCGGCCGCGTAAGAGATCTTCCATCGCCGACTCCACCGCCCGCTCGCTCTCGGTGTCGAGGCTCGACGTCGCCTCGTCGAGTACCACGACCGCGGGGTTCTTGAGAAACACGCGCGCGATCGCGAGGCGCTGCCGTTGGCCGCCGGACAACTTTACGCCGCGCTCGCCAACGCGCGTGTCGAGCCCTTCCGGCAAACGCTCGATGAACTCCCAGGCGTGCGCCCCGCGCGCCGCGGCGACGATCTCCGCTTCCGAGGGCATCGGCCCGGCTTCGCCAGGGCGCGCATACGCGATGTTCTCGCGAATGGTGCCGCTGAACAGCGCGGGCTCCTGCGGCACCATGCCGATCGCGCCGCGGAGGTCGGCGAATGCCAATTTCCTAATATCAATTCCATCAAGCGTGATGCGGCCGCCCGTCACGTCCCAGAAGCGCGGCAGGAGCGACGCGACGGTCGTCTTCCCGGCGCCGGACGGCCCGACGAGGGCCACCACCTCGCCCGGCGCGATGCGCAGCGTCACGTCGATCAATACTTCCGGCGCGTCGGATGAATAGCGAAAACTCACGCTCTCCAATGCCACGGCGCCGCGCACCGGCTTGACCAACGCCGCCGGATGCGCCGGCTCCGCCACCTCCGCATGGACGTCGAGCAACTCGAACACGCGTGAGGCGGCACCCAAGGCTTCCTGGTAGCTGCCGAAAAGCGAGGCGAGCGACCCCACCGCGGCCGCGACCGTGATCGCATAGAGTAGGAACGAGACCAGGGCGCCAGGCGTCAGCGCACCGTCGAGCACGAGCTGGCCGCCTTCCCACAGCACGGCAACGACACCGGCGAACGCAACGAATCCGACGATGCCGAAGAACATCGCGCGAATCTTCGCGCGATTCACCGCCGCCGTGACGACGTCCGCCAGCTGATCGCGGTAGCGGCGCGTCTCCTCCGCCTCGCGGCGAAAACTCTGCACCGTGCGAATCTGCGAGAACGCCTCATCGGCATGCGCCATCGCCTCGGCCACACGATCCTGCACGCCGGTGCTCGCGCGGCGCAGGCGCCGGCCGAAGTAGAATGCCGCGGTGACGACGATGGGCACGACGGCGAGCGTCGTCGTCGTGAGGCGCGGATGCGTGAGCGAGAGCATCACGAGGCCGCCGATCAGGAACAATCCCTGTCGCGACATCTCCGAGATCCACGTGCTCATCAACGATTGCAGCACGGCGAGATCCGCCGAGAGCCGGCTCGTGAGCTCGCCCGTGCGGCGCTCGGTAAAGAAGCCCGGGGACAATCGCACGAGATGCGCGAACGCATCCTCGCGCAGCGCGGCGATCACGCGCTCCGTCGTCGACGTGAGCAGATAGACCTGGACGAAATTCATCAGGCCCTGGAGCGCGAAAAGCGCGACGAGACCGAGCGCGATGCGATCGAGCAGCGCGCGATCATGATTCTGGAATGCCGCGTCGAGCAGATGCCGCACGATCTGCGGAAACGCGAGGCCGACGGCCGCGGCGACGAGCAGGCAGATCGCGGCCACGACGAGTCGGCCGCTGTACGGCTTCAGTCGCGGAAGAAGTCTGCCGAGCGGCTTGGGAGAACCGAGGCGGCGCGAGCGCTTATCGGAGCGGGAGAGCGACGGTGAAGTCAAACGAAGGACCCAGGCGGTCCACGACCATCGCCGCGAACAGCAACGCCAGATAGAGAAGAGAGAACTTGTAGAGCCGCCACGCGGGCTTGTTCCACTCGGTGGCGCGAATGACCGCCACCACGTCTCTCACGAACAATCCTCCGAGCACGAGCGCGCTCACGAGGTAAATCGGGCCGAGCGCGCGGAACGCGACCGGTAGCACGGTGAGGGGAATGAGAATGAGCGTATACCACAACATCTGCCGCTTCGTTTCACGCTCGCCCCAGACAAGCGGCGCCATGGGCACGCCGGCGCGCCCGTAGTCTTTCTGCTTGAGCAGCGCGAGCGCCCAGAAGTGCGGCGGCGTCCAGTAGAAAATGACGAGGAAGAGGTAGACGGCGAGCAGATCGATGTGATTCGTCACCGCCGCCCAGCCGACGAGCGGCGGGAATGCGCCTGCCGCGCCGCCGATCACGATGTTCTGCGGCGTACTGCGCTTGAGCCACCGCGTGTAGACGAAGACGTAGAAGTAGAATCCCGCCAGCGCGAGCGCGGCCGTGAGCACGTTCGCCGCGGCGGCGAACAGATACGTTGCTCCGGTCGAGAGCAGCACGCCGAACGCGAGCACCTCGCGCGGCTGCATGCGTCCACTCGGGATGGGACGCAGCCGCGTGCGCGACATGCGATCGTCGATGTCGCGGTCCATGTACATGTTCACCGCGTTCGCGCCGCCGGCCATGAGATAGCCGCCGACAAATACGGCGAGCACGAGCGACCAGCTCGGATGTCCCGCGACGTACATCGGCGCGATCGTCGTGACGAGCAGCAGCGAGATGATGCGCGGCTTCGTCAGCGCGACGAGGTCGCGCGCGAACGACTTCGAGCGAGAGGCGATCACCGCTTCGCTCACAGCAGGTCGGCTCCGCGCGCGACGATGACGGCCATGGTGGGTGGTGGCGGAGGCAGCGGCGAGAGTGGTTTGACGTCCTGAAGGAGCGACGCGGCGCTCGCGTCATCCCGAGAGAGCGAAGGGACCGAGGGATCTTGCGTCGCCGTCAGAGTGACTGGCCTCTCTACCGTGATGCCAGATTCCTCGCTTCGCTCGGAATGACGAACGGGCTCGGAATGACGAACGGGCTCCGAATGACGAACGGGCTCGGAATGACGAACGGGCGCGCTTGTGCCGCCCGCTGTTTCCGGCACGGTACGCGCCGCGATCCGCGCCAAATACGCCAGCACGAAGCAGCTGAGCCAAATGCCAACGCCGGTCGCTTCGTGCAACGACCGCAAGACTGGCGGAAGGTGTCCGAGAATCATCGCGGATGCGACGACGAGCTGCAGCAGCACCATGCCGAGCGCGATGTGCGCCGCGCGCACCACGACAGGCGCTTCCGACGCGCGCCGCTTGCGCATCATCGTCACGACGCCGATCAAGTGGAGCACCAACAGCACCGCGATCGTGCGATGCAACATCTGAATGTCGATGCTCGAGCGCGCGACGCTCGGATTCGGACCACACAGCGGAACCGTCGTGCACCCGACGGAGGCGCCGGGCATTTTCGCGGTGAGACCGCCCATCGCCACCGCGAAGATCGCCATTACCGCGGCGGCGAATGCCGAGCGCGCGGCGCGTGACGTTCCGCGTTGCACGCGCGCGCTCGCGCCACCGAGCGTGCCGCTGCGGATCGCCGTCATCGCGACCATGGCGAGAAGCGTCATCGCCACGAGCCAGTGCGCGACGGTTGCCCACGGCGCGTTGCCCATTTTGACAGTGACGCCACCGAGAATCGCGGCGGCGAACACGGCGGCGACGGCGCCGAGCGCCGAGCGCATGGGGCCGCCGCGTCCGCCGGTTTCGGCGCGATTGCGCACCGCGACGAACGCGAGCGACAGCACCGTCAATGTGAGAATCGACGCGAGGTAGCGGTGGCTTACTTCAACGATGAGATCGGGGCGGCTGAACGGCGGAATCCAATAGCCGTAGCACTTGGGCCAGTTTTCCCCGCAGCCCAGCCCCGAGCCCGAGATACGGACGATGGCGCCGAACACGAGATGCGTGCACGCGACGACGAGCGCCGCGATCGATAGACGACGGGTATTGTTCACGGCGCGAGCGTGGCCGCGACAGCCGATGCCGGTGATTCCGGTGATGCGGGCGATGCGGGCGATGCGGGGGCGTGAATCGCCGACCATGTGAACACGAGCACGACGGCGAGCGCGATGCCGGGCAACACCGCCCACGCGATCTCGACGACGCGCGGCGATGCGGTCGCGGACGAGGTCGGCTGCGATGAGCCCTCGGCGAACGTGCGCGAGGCGACGACGGAACGAATGATCGCCAACTGGGCGACCGTACAACACGCGACGGCGATCCAGAAAATCGCGTCAGCGAGGGAGTGAGGCATTGGGAGTGGGCTGAAATACGAGATGAAAACTAGGCGAGAGACGCGAGAACTGCGACCGCCGCCCTTTCAGGCCCACCGCCCAGCGCCCATCGCCCAACGCTCAGTATCCCACCGCCGCCGGCTCATCTCCGATCTTCTGCCCGTTTCGCCACGTGTTCGGGCAAAGCGGGTGCGTGTAGATCGACGGACGGTCCGTCTTCGAGTATTGAATGTCGTCCACCGCCGGTCCCTTCGCCGGGTCGAGTCCCGCGAAATGCCGAACGCGTTTCGCGATCTCGTGATCCGCGCACGGCGTATCGCCGCTGATTCCGAGCCCGCCGACGATCCGGCCATTCTTGTAGAGCGGCACGCCGCCGCCGAACGCGATCGCGCCGCCGCAGATCTTGATGTCGTTGTTGGGATCGAGGCACTGCGGATTGAACGGCGCGGGCTGGCTCACGCCCCAGAGCGAATGGCCGGGTTGCGTGAACGTGTACAAGCGCGCGGTAGACATTGCGGCCGTGTCGGTGCTGAAGCCGTTCGCGGTGAACGCCTTCGCCATCGAGATCGCGCGACTGCCGGGCCAGTAGCCGCCCGTCGAATCGCTCGGCGGGACGACCGCGCAAATCTGCCCGCTGCGATTCACGAGCGCGCCCCACTCGGCGCGGCCGTGGAACAGGCCGCCGGCTTCGCCCGAATCCGGCGCCGCCTTCAGATACTTGCCGAGGTCCGTGGCGCTCGGCAGCGCGTCGCAGCCTGCCGCGGCGACGACGCGCGGCGACTTGGCGTTCGTCGTGTCGAGCGACCCTTTCTCGTTGTTAGAGTTTTTGCATGCGGCCAGAGCGACCAGGAACGTCGCGGCCTGAGACCACGCGATGACTCTCCGCATCACGCCCTCCTCCATCGTTCGCGATTCACTTGAGGCTCGAGACGTAGGCCGCCACGGCGCGCAGCTGCGGGCCCGTGAACGCGCTGAGCGTCGGCATCTTGGTGCCGGGCTTGAGCGACTGCGCGTTGGCGATCCACCCCTCGAGGTTGCCGAGCGTGTTAGGCAAGGTTCCGGCCGCAATGGTGGACCGGCTGCCGAAGTGAGTCAGGTCGGGAGCCACCTGCGCGAGCGCCGGGGTGCCGCGCACGGTGTGGCAGAGCGCGCACGGTCCGGTAACGAACAGTTTCTGCCCCGCGGCGGTGACCGAGTCGCGTGGAGTGGCGCCGTCCGCCAACTGGGCGGCGGCCCATCGCCGGAACGTCGTCGAATCCTCGGCGATGACCGTGAGCCCCATGTGCGTGTGCTGCGTGCCGCAGTACTCCGCGCACGCTCCGGCGTACGTGCCGGCGCGACGCGCGACGAGCCGAAGATCGTTCGTGTCGCCGGGGATGACGTCGAGCTTCCCCTGAAGTTGCGGCACCCAGAAACTGTGAATCACGTCGCCGCTGGTGAGGATGATTCGTACCGGGCGGCCGACCGGAATGTGGATCTCGTTCGCGGTGCGGAAGTGCTGCGGCATCTCGGGGAACTCGTAGTCGAGCTGCCACCACCACTGCCGGCCGGTGACGTGAATCGTGACCACGGGATTTTTTTCGGGAAAGCGGCCCATGGCGGCGAGCGACACGACGAAGATCGCGAGCAGGACGATGCCGGGCATCACGGCGCCGCCCCAGATGATCCAGCCGGTGCCGGGATCGCTCAGGTCGACGTCGACGGAGTTGCGACGGCGATTGCGCAGCATCGCGGCGACCATCGTGAGCATGACGCCGGCGAAGATGATCGCTGACAGAATGATCATGAACCACGCGAGCTTCGAGACGCGCTCGGCGGAGTCGCTGGCGGTGGAGAAGATCGAGAGCGGGGTGTTGCAGCTGGTGACGATCGTCATCCCGAGCGGAGGCGCGTAGCGCCGGAGTCGACGGACCCTCTTCTCAGCGGTGCGCTGCATATGGCTCCTCCGTCGGGACGGGAGTCCCTCGACTCCCCTTCCCCTTCGCTACGCTCAGGGTCAGGGTCGCTCGGGATGACACGCGCAACGCGCCGCTACCGCGGAGGATCTGGCTCATCGGGCGTCCTCAGCGACTTGATGTACGTCACGATCTTCCAGATATCATCCGACGGCAGCTTCGAGCCCCACGACGGCATGCCGTGCTGCCGCCCTTCGGCGATCGACGCGAAGATCGACGCTTCGTCGCCACCGTAGTACCACGCGGAATCACGCAGGCTCGGACCCATGCCGCCGCCGGCGTGATCGCCGTGGCAGCCGGAGCAATTGTACCAATTGAAGAGACGGCGACCGTCCGCGAGCACACGCGTGTCGCCGGCGTACGGATTCTTGACCGGGATCAGCGCGCGGTCCGGCCCGGGCTGCGGTCCAATGAAGTACGCGTTCGCGGGCGGCGCTCCGGCGGCGGCTTGCGTATTCGATTCGTTCTGACACCCGGCGACCGCGATCGCGCCCACGGCCGCGGTCAATATCAATATTTGAATACGCATTTACTCATGACCCTCCAACCAGCGGCACGCCGTACTCGCCGAGCACGCGCCGGATGTCGTCATGGCGTCGCACGATCTCGGAATCGAGAAAGGCCTTCCGCGTGGTGTCGCCGCGCCGCACGCCCATCGAGATGCTGTACACGAACGGCAGGAACGGCGTGTCGATTCGCGGAGACACCGGCGTGACGACCAGCGGCACCGCGCTGTGCCGCGCGTAATAGCCGGCGAGCGGTCCCCACGCGATCGCCACGTCGACGTCTTTCCTCACCACGGCATCGAGCAGCCGGCTCGGCGGACTGGGCTCGTTGTAGTTGCCGTAGATCATGTAGCCGTGGATGTTCGCGCCGAGTCCGCGGTGCATGAGCGCCACGGCCGCGGGCGAGTTCGCATAATCGTCGCCCATCATGTGGATGCCGATGCGCGCGTGACGCAGCGAACGGTCGTCGAACGATTTCGGGCTCAGTCCGGCGTCGGCGCGCGTCACGAACACGTACGTCGACTGATAGTACGGAGCCGTTGCGGCGACCATGTCGTACCCCGACGGCACACCGATCACGACATCGCAATCACCCGCCTTGAGCGTGTTCCGAACGAACCCGCGTCGCTGCGGCCACCACGTGTACTCGAGGCGCGCGTGCATGTCGCTCGCGAGCATCGACGCGATCCGATTCTCGAAGCCGTGCTGCAGGCTGTCGGAGAAGGGGAGGTTGTTGGGGTCGGAGCAGACGCGGAGCGCTTCGCGCTGGGCGGTGGGCGATGGGCGATGGGCACTGCTCGTGAAACCCGCCATCATCACGATCAAAACCGCCCATCGCCCAGCGCCCAGCCCCCAGCGCGAACCCCAACGCTTAAAACGAAAAGACATACAACGTCCCTCCCATCCCCGACTTCTTCTTGAGATCCGGCACCGCGCCCGCGACGCCGAGTGCGGTGTAGGGATCGTCGAGCGAGATGTCGGGGAACGCGACGGCGCCCATCCAGCCGCCGATCCCCGAATACACGGCGACGTATTCCTTCCCGTCGGGACCGCGATAGGCGATCGGATTGCCGACGATGCCCGATCCCGTCTTGAACTGCCACAGCGGCGCGCAGCTGCGCGCGTCGATCGCCTTGAACCATCCGTCCATCGTGCCGTAGAACACGACGTCGCCCGCGGTCGCAAGCACACCGCTCCACAGCGGAAGATCCTCCTTCACATCGCACGTCGCTCGGCCGTGCACCGGATCCCACGCCACGAGATCGCCGCGATAGCCGCCGGGCCCCGGAAACATCTTCACGCTCGCGCCGAGGTACGGCGTGCCCGCGATGTAGTTCGCTTCGACACCCTCGTAGTCCATGCACACGTTGTGTGCGGGGACGTAGAGCAGCCCGGTGCGCGGCGAGAACGCGGACGGCTGTTGATCCTTCGCGCCCGTCGATGATGGACAAATATCCTTCGTGACGACGCCTTCGTGCGTGCGCTTCTCCGGCACTTCGATCGGCGCGCCGGTCTTGAGGTCGATGCCCTTCGCCCAGTTCGTCGGCTGATACATGTTGGCGTTGAGGATCTCGCCGGTCGCACGATCGAACGTGTAGACAAACCCGTCGCGCCCCGGATGGATGAGCAGCTTTCGCATCTGCCCGTTCACCGGCATGTCGACGGGAATGTTCTCCATGATCTCGTCGTAATCCCACGCGTCGTGCGCGACGAACTGATAGGCCCACTTCGCGTGGCCGGTCGCGGGATCGCGTGCCCACAGCGTGATGGACCACTTGTTGTCGCCCGGGCGCAGATCGGGATTCCACACGCCGGGATTCGCCGTCGCGTAGAAGAGGAGATTCAGCTCGGGATCGTAGCTGATCCATCCCCACACCGTCCCGCCGCCGAGCTTCCACTGATCTTTCGGCCACGTCGTGATTCCGAGATCCTTGCCGCGATCCTTCGCGTAAAACGGCTTGAACTCGGCGCCGATGAGCGCATCCGCGTCGGAGCCGGTGTTGTACGCCTTCCACAGCGGCTTGCCCGTGCCGAGATCGAGCGCCTCGGCGTATCCGCGCACGCCGAGCTCCGCGCCCGCGTCGCCGACGATGACGGCGTTCTTCACGACGAGCGGCGCACCGGTCATCGTCTCGCCGATGCTGATGTCGCCGACGCGCGTGCGCCACACTTCCTTGCCGCTCTTCGCGTCGACGGCGACCGTCTGCGCGTCGAGCGTGTTGTAAATGATCTTGCCGTCCGCGTACACGGCGCCGCGGTTGATGATGTCGCAGCAGGCGATGCCGACCGAACGCGGATCGGGGTTCGGCGCATAGACCCAGTTGAGCGCACCGCCCGGTTTCGTGAGATCGATCGAGTATAAGAGATTTGGAAACGGTGTGACGACGTACATCGTGCTGCCGATCACGAGCGGTTGCCCCTCGTGGCCGTGCAGCACGCTGGTCGAGAACGTCGTCGCGACTTTCAGGTTCTTGACGTTCGAGACGTTGATGTCGGTGAGCGGACTGTAGCGGCTGCCGCCAAAATCGCGGCCCGGCATCGTCCATTCGCCGGAGCCCTGCGCGTTATCGTTGCCTGGCGGCAGGGCGACCGCGTTCGCGGGTGCGTTCGGTGCACTCGTGAGCGTCGTGTCGTGCGTTCCCGTGCGCTGCGCGGTATCGGCCTCGCCGGCGCGCGCGTTCCGGCACGCGGTGGCGATGAAGCTCGCGCCAACGAGCACGCAAGTCATCGCCATCAATTCACATTGCCGCCTCATGAGAGAATCCTCATTGATCGTCTACCGCAGCGTGTACAGATAGGCCGTGATGTCGCGGGCCGATTGTGGCGTGACGCCAAGGTTCGGCATCGCGGTGTTTGGTTCGATGGACGGCGGATCCTCGATCCACCGCATCATGTTCTCGGGCGTGTTCGGCAGCGCGCCGGCGATGAGCGATCGCCGCGCGATGCCCGTGAGCGGCGGCCCAACCTCGCCGTGCGCGGGGCCGACGCCGGCGATCGTATGACAGGCGCCGCAGCCCATGGCCTCGACAGCCTGCTTGCCGCGCGTCACGTCGCCGCCGGGAACGACGCTCCGCGCCGGCTGCGCACAACTCGCCGTCACGACAACCGCCGCGAGCGCGACGCGTGACACAACTCTTCGCGGCTCGAGCCATTTCACGAACAGCACGCTCATCGCGGCCACATAGATCAAGCCGCCCGGCACCCACATGATCAGCCCGGCGAGCGTTTGATCTTCCATCGCCGTCAGGCCCCACCGTGCGGCGCCCGCCCCCTGCGCCGGATACAGCAGATGATGCGACAACGTGATCAGTGCACCGAGCACGCCGGTTTGCATGGCGGTGAGAAACAGTGTCCCGATGCCGAGTGCATATGCGGTGCGACGCGCGGTACGAGGATGCGCGATCGGCCACCAGACCAACATCGCCGTGCCGACGAAGCTCGCGTGCTCGGCGGCATGGATCCATTCGCTGCGCAACGCCAGCTGATACAGCGATGGCGCATGCCACGTCCACATCGCGATGAGATGAATGAACCAGCCGATCGCCGGCGCGGTGATGGCGAGCCACGCCGCGCGCAAGGCGCGCCGACGATGCAGCCACGCAACTACGCGCCGCCTCCGACCCGCGGGCAACGCCCAGATGAACGCGGTGAACGGTGCACCGAAAACCAAAAAAGGAGGGACGACGGCCGCCAACAACACATGCTGCGTCATGTGCGCCGAGAAGAGATCGTCCGCCATTGCGTCGAGTGGCGACAGGAGTGCGACGGCGGTGACAATGATGCCGATGCCGAACATCGCCGCTTGACGCGCGCTGATCGAACGTCCGACGCCCGCGCGGCGCCACGCGGCGCGCACCCCGATCGCGTAACAGCAAGTCGCGGCGAGGAGCATCAGCGCGATCATCATCGTGCCTGGCTGCACGCGTTGACGAAGAACGGCGGAATGCCGAACATCACGATGCCGCCCAAGAACAACACGCTCGTCAGCACACCGACGAATGCCATGAATTGCGCGCGCCCGAGCTCCGACGGTGGCTCGCGACCAGGTTGCGGAAGGGCGCGCCAGCTGCCGATCGCCGTTACGAGACCGATCAGGCTGACGACGATCGCGACGACGGCAATGATCACCTGAGTCACACGCGGGTTCGCCGTGCCGAGCAGTGGCACGCCCGCCGTCCCGGGCTCGCAGCTTCGCGCCGCGAGGTAATAGCCAACGATCTCCATCAGTACCCACGCGCACGGCGCCGCGAGCACACCAACCCACAGACGCTTGAGCCCGACCGGCAACTGCCGAACGCCTTCCTCATGTGTCGTCGAAGGTGCCGTCATCGCTCCTCCTAGTACCAACGCGGCGACAAGTACAACGACGTGAGAATCACGAGCCACACGCCGTCGACGAAGTGCCAGTAGATCGACGCGTTCTTGATCGCGAGCGGATAGCGCGGCGGCGCGGTGCCGCGCCATTCACGGAGCAGCGCCCAGCCGAGAAAGAGCACGCCGAACGCCACGTGGATGCCGTGGAGGCCCGTGATCGTGAAGAAGATCGACTCGTACGCATGCTCGGTCGGACCGGCATGCTTCAACTTCTCGTGATATTCACGGGCTTGAATGAGCAGAAACACAACGCCGAGCAGCATCGTGACGAGCGTGCCGAGGCGGTATTTGATCGCCGAGCCGCGCTTGTGTGCCTGTTCGGCGAGAAAGCACGTCACGCTGCTCGAGAGCAGCACGGCCGTCATGATGAGCGGAAGCTCGAGCTCGGGCTTGGGCGTTCCCGCCGGCGGCCAGAACTTGTTTTCGAGCCCGAGATAGAAGTAGCTGGCGATGAGCGAGGCGAAGAGCGCACCCTCGTTCAACAGGAAGATGACCATTCCCCACCAGCCGACCTGCTCCTTCGGGTTGCTTGGCGCCGGCAGGAGATGGTCGTCGCGCATCTCGATCGCGGCGGAGCTCATACTTCGGTCTCCAGCACTTTCTCCGAGCTCGGCCACATCCAGCGTGCCATGCAGAAGAGGCTCGCGGCGACGCCGATAGCCGACCACGCGTACGACCGCACGAGCAGCGCCGCGAACGCGAGCAGCAGCGTGAGCGGCATGACGATGCTCCAGACGCTGTCGTTCGGCATCTCGACGGGCTCCTCGAGCGTGGCGTCGAGCGTCGACGTGCGCGGTGTCAGTCGCGCGTTGTCGTATGACGGCCCCGGCGTGTAGCCGCCGTCCCACAGCGGGTCACGTGAATGAACGACCGGGATATGAGCAAAGTTGAAATGCTCCGGCGGCGACGTGGCGAGCCACTCGAGCGATCCGGCGCCCCACGGATTGTCGCCCGCTGCCTCTCCCGCGACTCGGCCGCGAAGAAAATTCCACAGCGTGAGCAGGAGGCCAAGCGCAAGAACGTATGCGCCAATCGTCGACAACAGATTCATCGTGCCGAAGCCGCTCGAGCCGCTGTACGTGTAGACGCGCCGCGGCATGCCCATCAAGCCGCTGATGTGCATCGGGAAGAACGCGACGTTGAATCCGATGAACATCAACCAGAAGCTGATCTTGCCGAGACGCTCTCCCATCATGAAGCCGAACATCTTCGGCACCCAGTAGTAGAGCCCGGCCATCACGCCGAACAACGTGCCGCCGGCGAGCACATAGTGGATGTGCGCGACGACGAAGTACGTGTCCGTGACCTGCCAGTCGAACGGCACGGCCGCGGTCATCACGCCGCTGATGCCGCCGATGACGAACTGGAAGATGAACGCCAGGGCGAACAACATCGGCGTCGAGAGCACCACGCGTCCGTACCACATCGTGGCGAGCCATCCGAAGATCGTGACCGCGCTCGGTATCGAGACGGTCATGCTCGCGGCGCCGAAGAAGCTCATCGAGAGCTGCGGCAGTCCGGTGGCGAACATGTGGTGCACCCACACGCCGAAACCGATCAAGCCGGTCACGACCGTGGCGAGCGCCATGAACGTGTGGCCCACCATCGGCCGCCGGCAAAACGTGGGGATCACCATCGACAGCATGCCCGTCGCCGGAAGAAAGACGATGTACACCCAGGGATGGCCGAATACCCAGAACAGATGCTGCCACAGCAGCGGACTGCCGCCGTGCGAGGGATCAAAGAACACGAAATGCCAGCGGCGCTCGAGCTCGAGAAAGCCGAGCGCGGCGGTGAGCGGCGGCATACAGAAGATCACCGCCGCGGACATCGTGAGCGAGCTCCACATGAAGAGCGGCATGCGGTCGATCGACATGCCGGGCGCGCGGAGCTTGAGGATGGTGACGATCGAGTTCGCCGCACCGACGGTCGTCGCGATCCCGAGAAAGATCAGGCCGAGACAGTAGAAGTCGATGTTGAAGCCGGTGTTGTACTGGATGCTCGCCAGCGGCGTGTAGTTGAACCAGCCGGCGTTCGGCGCCTGGCCGATGAAAAAGCTGGCGTACATGAAAACGCCGGCGAGCAGAAACACGTAATAGCTGAACGCGTTCAGGCGCGGAAACGCGAGCTCGCGCGCGCCGATCATGAGCGGCGTCAGATAAAAGCTGAAGCCGGACAGCACGGGTTGGACGAACAGGAACATCATCGTCACGCCGTGCATGGTCATGAGCTGATTGTACGCGTCGGGCGAAAGCAGGTGGTTGTCGGGACGCGCGAGCTGCAGCCGGATGATCGCGGCCTCGACGCCGCCGAGGAAGAAGAAGAGGAACGCGGTGTAGATGTATCGCTTGCCGAGCTTCTTGTGGTCGACCGTGGACAACCACGCGAGCCAGTTGTGCGGCGTCTCCCACAAGTCGGTCAGACGCCGCTCGAGCGTGGGATCGCCCTGACTGATTTGGTCGGCTATCGAAGTCACAATGGTTCTCCCCGCCGGTGCGTACCGGAGTGGATACGCGCCGCCGCAACGAGACGTACCGGTCTACAAGAACCGTACCGATTATAGTGACGTCAATACATTTACTTCCGACGTCGACGCCTTGCTCTGCGCCGCTCGTCCAATGTGTGCATCGCGAATAGCGTTCCGACCGCGATGGCCGTGGCCGCGCCAATGCCAATGCCGCGCGCGCGCCGCGTCGGCAGCGCCTCGCGCGATTCGCGGAGATTGAGAACGGCGATCGCGGCGGTGATGAACGCGCCCGCGATGCAGTATGCGCACCAGGTATGAAGGCGATACCGCATCTGCCACAGGAACCAGGCAGCCACGCTCACTTCGACGACGCTCTTCGCCGCAATGCTCAGTGGAATCCACGGCCGGGTTCGCGCACGATCTTCGCCGCCGGCGAGAGCGAGAGGAATGTTCGCCACCAGCCCGGTGATGGCGAGCGGTGTATCAGGAATTCCAAAGACGAACGCGGGCCCGCTCGACATGACCGCGTTCGAGTCGAAACCCTTGACGGGCAGATCGGGGAGTCGCCGAATGACGCCAAACTGCTTCAGCGCGCCAGCGGTCATGTTTGCCGCGCCCAGTGCCGACAAGCCGATGATCCAACGTCGTTCGGTCGTCAGGTGTGTCACGTCAGCCTCCTTCCGATCGCGAAGCCCTGGCCGGGTGCCGCGCCGCATCCAGATGTACGGCGAAATCCTCACCCTCCCAACGCCCGGCTTGGGGCCAGAAAAACGTGAACAGGACGCGGCCGCCCGCCGACGCGTCCGCGGTCGGCAGATCCACGAACCAGATACCCAGCGTTGAATCGACGGAATCGGTGTCCTCGACAGTCCGCCATTCGTCGCAGCTCCAATGCGCGACAAACGGCGCGAGTGCTTCGATGCGCAACGTGTTGCCGGCCGGAATCGCGCGGACCTTGTTGTTGAAACGCCATTGCGACGTACGACATTCTCGTCGTGCACCGGCATATCGCCGCACGGTCTGCGGCGGTGTGTCGAACACACGCTCGTCGCGAAGCGAGCGCGCCAGCTTGAGGAATTCGGCGTGCGCCCACGCCAGTGGCATCGCCGATCCGCTCGGGCATCCGCAAAACAACGACCGTTCGGGAATGTCCGCGGCGTCCCAGACTTGCTCCGGAATCAACCCGCCGCGACCGCTTTGGCGGCGCACGGCGTCGAGCAACAGCTGGGCGTTGTTCGGTCGTCCAGCCGCAACCTCGTAGTGGCCGCGCTCGCCGGCGAGCAGCGGCCACCCTCGGCCGATGCCCGTTCCGTCGAAGGCGGAGCCGTCTTCATGTTCGCCGTACCCATCGTCGTTGTACCGGTGCCACACGGGCCCGTTGGGCGTGGTCGTGCACAGCAACCAATCGATGACGCCGATGGTATTTAGAATTTTCTCATCATCCGGAGCGCGGAGCCCGAAGCGGACGAGCGCCAGCGCATCGGGGCTCACCATCTCGCTGTAGACGATCTCGCTGCGCGACGGCGGCTGATTCTTCACGGCGATCGTTGAATCGCCGTCGCCAAGATCGCCCGGCGCGATTCGCACGTAGTAGCCGTCGACGCCGGCCCCCGTCGCGAGCGGGGTGCCGCGGACATACGTCCAACGCTCGAGCGACGCATTCCACATGTCGGCCGTTTGCCGAAGATAGTTTGCAGCCGTCGCATCGCGATGCCGGTCGGCGAAATCGGCGGCAACGAGCAGCGCGGCGATCTCCACTGCCAGCGTGAACGTCGAGTATCCGCCGTCTTCCTCCCAGCGGTCCTCCGGTGTGACCGGCCCAGTGCGAGCGAGATAGGCCGCGGCGCTTCGCACCATCGGCCAGGGATCGAGGTCGCCGAGCGCGCGATGACGGCGGAGTTGATCGGCGAGCAGAATTGGGAATCCGGTTTCGTCGAGCTGGTTGCCGCTCCAGTACGCGCGTCCGTCGAGCCACATGTTCTGCGGCCAGTGGCCGTCGGCGTTCTGTGTCGTCATCAGGTAGTGCAACGCGTGATGCGCGGGCGAGAGGTATCCCGCCGCCAACAGGCCGCCGGCGATCTCGACGAGATCGCGCGCCCACACCACGTGGTATCCGCCAAGATCGTGGTCGCCGCGCTCGTTTCCCCAGGGGATCGAGAGACTGGCAATGAAGGCGCCGCGCCGCACCTTGTCTTCATGCGTCTGAAGCACGGCGACGCTGAGTTTGCATTCGACGGTCGTGTCATCCGTCGCGGACAGGCGGCGCGATCGCGCATGATAAGACCTCCATCCGTCGATGAACGCCTTGCACGTCGCGTCGAACTCGGTAAGCAGCGAAGCACGCGCCGCGTGTGCAGCCTCGTCCGGTGTCCGGCCAAACGCCAACGCCAGCACGAACGCCTCACTCGCGTCGGGCAACTCGATCTCACCAGTGAGCGCGACATTGCCATTGCACGCGTCGTCGTAGCACGCCGTAAGCCGACGGTCGCGTGACAGCTGTTGCCATCCATCGTTGACGCCGACGAAGCCGCAACTCATCGACGCGAACGTTGCGGAGCACGCCAGCGCCAACACGGAATCTCCGCGCCGAGCAAACAACATCGGCCAGCCGTTATAGTCGCCGACCCATCCGGTGTTTCCGTATCCCTGGTTGTCGAGGTGAGGCGCGAGGAGCACGAAGAGACGGTAGTCTCGATTGGAACCGCTCAACGCGTCGAACGTGGTTGACTGGAGCAGCACATCGCGGTCGGGATCCGTGAGAAGAGTCTTTCGTATGCGGAACCGGTCACGATTGCAGCTGTTCGTCACTCGAAACGCGGGCACTCCAGTCTCGATCATCTCGACGGTATGCCGCGTGTCCCGCTTCTCTTCGGCGAAAAAGTCTGGATCGGCCGTCACGATCATCTGCATGTCGCGGACGTTCGCTTGATCGACGCGCGGATAGTACACCTCGTTCACGATGCCGTGTGCCATCGTGAACCACACCATACTTCGCGCGCCGATCGCGGTCCCGACGCCCGACTTCGCGCTCGACGTCCAGCGTGGCTCGACCCCCGGCCCTCCTGGGGCGCCACCGTGTGCAGCCATTACCGGCGATCTCGCGTGAACACGCCACCGAGTGTCGCGCCGAGCGCGAGGGCACCGCCGAGCATCAACCATGGCTTCCGCTTCGCGACCCAGAGCTCGACGCTCGCATCGCGCGCGCGATCGTCGAACCGTCCGTGGGCCGCAAAATCTCCGGGGGCCGGCTGCCAGAGATTGTCGGCTCGTTCGGGATTCGCCGGCTCGCTCGTCTGCTCGCCCTGATACCCCTCGTGCCCGAGCTTTTCGTCGATGTATCCCGGCACCACTTTCTCGCCGAGCACCGCCTTCACGGTTGGCCACGCGACCAGAAACTCGCGTCCAACATCGTGACGAACGCAGTGATGCACGGCATCGGCGCCGACTTCGGGCTGAAAGATCGGCGGCACCGGCTGCGTCTTGTGCGGCAGCCGGCTCTTCGCCCAATCGAACTGCGGCGTATTCATCGCCGGCATCTGCACCATCGTCGCCCGCACGCGACTGCGGTCGTGTATCAGTTCGCTCAATAACGATTCGTGAAATCCCATGACCGCGTGCTTTGCCGCGCAGTACGCCGATTGCAGAGGTATGCTCCGATGCGCGAGTGCGGATCCCACCTGGATGATGACGCCGCGGTCACGCGACAGCATTCGCTTGAGCGCGGCGAGCGTTCCATGCACGTAACCGAGATACGTCACTTCGGTCACGCGACGGAATTCGTCGGCGCTCATCTCCTTGATCGGCGAGTAGACCGAGACCATCGCGTTGTTGATCCAGACGTCGATCGGCCCAAGCTCGCGCTCGACCGTCGCGGCGGCGTCTTCGACGGCACCGGCGTCCGCGACGTCGAGCGGGAGCACGATCGCGCGGCCGCCGAGTGCCTCCACTTCGGCCTTCGCGCTCTCGAGGCGTTCGCGGCCGCGCGCGATCAAACCGATCGCGCTGCCGTCCCGGGCGAATCGCTGAACGATGGCGCGACCCAGCCCGGCCGAGGCGCCGGTGACGACGACAACTTCGCTCATACTGACCTCTGATCCAGCGACATCTTCAACGCGTCGGCGAGGTGCAACGCGCGCACGCCCGTCGTCTGAACGATCTGTTCTCGGCAGCTAAAGCCGTCGGCGAGTATCAGCGCGTCGCGCGCACTCTGGCGAACGGCGGGAAGAAGCACGCGTTCGCCGCAGGCGACCGACACGTCGTAGTGCTCCCCCTTCTCATAGCCGAACGCGCCGGCCATGCCGCAACAGCCGGAGTCGAGCACGGTGAATTCGAGGCCTGCCGCTTTCAGCACTTCGGATTGGCTGTCGAATTTCAGAATCGATTTCGCGTGACAATGACCGTGCACGACCGCTTTGCGATGCATCGGCGGCAACTTCAGGTGGTCGAGATGTTCCGCGAGGAACTCTCCGAGCATGAACGACTGATCGTGCAGTCGCTTCGCGTCGTCATCGTTCGGCAGGATGTTCGTCAGCTCGTCTCGAAACACGGAGACGCAGCTTGGTTCGAGGCCAACCACGGACGTTCCCGCGCGCAGATGCGGCCCGAGCGCATCGAGCGTCTCTCGCAGCAGCTTCTTCGCGGTGCCAAGCATGCCGTAGTCGTACAAGGGTCGTCCGCAACACAGCGGACGTTGTGGAACGACGACCTGAAACCCAGCGGCCTCGAGTACCTGTACCGCGGCCCGCGCCGTATCCGGCAGGAAATAGTTGTTCCACGTGTCGACCCACAGCACGACGGGAGTGCTGCTCGGGTTCGGCGTCTTGCGATGCTTGAACCAATGTCGGAAGGTGCGTCGCGCGAATGGCGGAATTCGCCGCTCGGGCGCGATCGACACCGCGGCTTTCGCGAGCGAGCGCAGCCCGGGGGTCTGCGTGAAGAAGTTCGCGAATCGCGGCGCGTGTGCGGCGAGCCGCGCCCAGCGATGCATCAAGCCAAATGCGTAGGCGGACAGCGGACGACGGTGTCCATCGTAATAGTGCGACAGAAACTCTGCCTTGTACGTCGCCATGTCGACGTTGACCGGGCACTCCCCGCGGCACGCCTTGCACGCGAGACAGAGATCGAGCGCGTCCTTCACGGATTCGTCGCGCCATCCGTCTCCCAGCGGATTGCCTTCGAGCATCTCGAACAGCAGACGCGAGCGGCCGCGCGTCGAATGCTTTTCTTCACGCGTGACAATGTAGCTGGGGCACATCGTTCCGCTGTCGTGCTTGCGGCATTTCCCCGTGCCGACGCAACGGTTCGCGGCGTACGCGAAGCTTCCGCGATCTTCAGTGAACGCGAAGTGCGTCGCCGGATCCCACGGGTGGTAGTGCGGTCCCCAACGCAGGTTGCGATCGACGGGGTACGCATCGACCACTTTGCCGGGATTCATCATGCCGCGCGGATCCCACGCGGCCTTGAATTCTCTGAATGCCTGAACGAGCTCGTCGCCGAACATGATCGGCAACAGGCTTCCGCGCGCCTGTCCATCACCGTGCTCGCCCGACAGCGATCCGCCGTACGACGTGACGAGATGCGCCGCCTCGTTGAGAAAGCGCGTCCAGCGTGTGATGCCGTCGGGCGTGTACAGATCGAAGTCGATACTGCAGTGCACGCAGCCCTGCCCGAAATGCCCGTAGAGCGAGGCCGTGTAGCCGTAGCGATCGAAGAGCTTCTGAAGATCTCTCAGATAGTTGCCGACGTCCTCGGGGCCGACCGCCGAGTCCTCCCATCCGGGATAGAAGTCCGGATCATGAGGGATCTTTGACGTCGAGCCCAACCCGGCTTCGCGAATGTGCCAGATGAGGTGTTCCTGCTTGACGTCCTCGAACAACTTGACGCGTGAGGAGTCGACCTTCCCCTCGAGGCCCGACATGAGCTTGTGCGCCGACTCCGCGGCCTCCGCTTTCGTGTCGCCGCCGAATTCCACGACGAGCCAGGCGCCGCCGTTCGGGAAGAGCTTGCGTCCAGACGTCGACATACCCTTGTCGTGCATGTATTTGAACATGCTGGCGTCGATGCCTTCCAGCGCGATCGGCTTGAACTCGTTGCAGAACGCGACGTGGTCACCGGCGGTGAAGATGTCGTCGTAGGCGACGACGACCAGCGTCCGGACGCGCGGGCTATGGACGAGACGAAGCTTTGCTTCGAGCACCGTGACACACGTGCTCTCGGTGCCGACGAGCGCGCGCGCGACGTTGAATCCGTGCTCGGGAAGCAGCTGGTGCAGCGCGTACCCGGACACGAGTCGCGGAATCTTCGGAAACTTCGCGCGAATCTGATCGCCGTACGTGTCGCGAATCACCTTGAGGCGCGAGTAGATCTCGCCGCGCACGCCACCCGCGCCGATGATCGACTCGAGCTCGTCCTCCGACGTGGGACCGACGCGCATGCGCTCGCCGTCGTACGTCAACACGTCGAGCGAGAGCGTATTCTCCTCGACTTTCCCCGCCATCTGCGCATGCATGCCGCACGAATTGTTGCCGATCATTCCGCCGAGCGTGTTGCGCGCGTGCGTCGCCGGATCGGGACCGAACGTGAGCGACCGCTCTTCGGCGCGATGGCGTAAATCGTCGAGGACCGTCCCGGGTTCGACGCGCGCCCACTTCTCGTCCCAGTTGATCTCCAACACGCGGTTCATGTACTTGCTCAGGTCCATGACCACGGCGGCATTGCAGGTCGCGCCGGCGAGATCGGTCGCCCCGCCGCGCGACATGATCGGCGCGCCGAACGCGCGGCATGCCGCGACGGTGGCGACAACGTCGTCCGCGCTGCGCGGAACCACGACACCCACCGGAAGCTGCCGATAGTTCGACGCGTCGGTCGAATACAGCGCGCGATCGCCGTCGTTGAAGCGAACTTCGCCGCGCACGTCCGAGCGCAGCCACTTCTCGAGCGCCGGCACGTCGATGTGCAGGTCGCGTCCGCTCACCGCGTCGGGGCGCGGCGGCGTTGGCGGCGGCGCTTGCTGGCCCTTGCCGGTCCGCCGGGAGACCGGCATCTGCGGAATGCGGGTCATGCGACCTCGTACTTGAGCGCGTCCGCCTGTTTGAGCTCGAGTCCGAGGCCATGACGGCCGAGATCGGGGTGCAGCGCGCCGTCGCGCGGCGTGAGCACACCGTCGAAGAGCATCTGCTCGATGCGCGCGTGGTCGTGAAAGTATTCGACGTGTCGCACCCGCTTCGCCGCGCACGCCACGTGTGCGTGGAGCGACGGTGCGCAGTGCGTCGACAGCGGCGTCGCCGTGGCGTCGCAGAATCCGTCGACAACGATGAGGCCCGTAATGCCTTCGCATCGCGACGCGTCGGCCTGCAACACGTCGGTCGCACCGGAGCGCACGATCGACGCGAAGGTGTCCGGCGCGTATCCGTATTCGCCGACCGAGATTTCCATTCCCGGCGGCGCGTGCTCGCGAACGAATCGCAGGCCGCGCAGGTCGCGGTGGTACACGGGCTCCTCGAACCAGGTCACGCGCTGCTCGGCGAATCGCTCCGCTTGCGCCAACGCCTGCTTCCGCTCGTACGCGCCGTTCGCATCGACGAACAACTCGGCGCCGTCGCCGATCGCCGCCCGAGCGGCCGCGACGCGTTCGACGTCGGCGCGCGCGTCGCGGCCGATCTTCATCTTCACGCGCGGAATGCCGGATTCCACCCACCCCGCGAGCTGATCGCAGAGCTGGCGAACAGTGTACGATGTGAAGCCTCCGCTGCCGTAGACCGGCGCCGACTCACGCGTGGCGCCGAGCAGCGAAACGAGCGGCAGGCTCAGAAGCCTCGCCTTGAGATCCCACAGCGCGGTATCGACCGCGGAAATCGCCATCGATGCGATGCCCGTGCGTCCGACATTCCGTACGCTCTCGACGAGCGTCCTCCAGATGCGGCCGATCGACAGTACGTCCATGCCCCGTACGAGGCTCGCGAACGAATCGCGGATGAGCGTCGCCGTCGCGACGTTCGCGTACGTGTAGCCCAGCCCCGTCGCGCCACCCGCGGCGGCGTGCACGACGACCAGCGTCGTTCCGTTCCAGACGAACGTGCCGTCCGACTCGTTCGGTGTGTCCGTCGGCACGCGATACGCGCGGACCGTGAGATCGTCGAGCGGCACGCTATACGACTGCGTGGCGCCCACGGTCAAATGACCTCGCGTACTTTGTCTTCGACCACCGTCTTGATGATGTCCCAGCGATCCTTCTCGCCGCGCGCGAGCGCTTCGGCGAAATGCAGCGCCTGCTTCGTCGAGATCTTCCCGGGCATCGGCGGCTCGTTCGGATCGACCACCGCCTGCACCACCGCCGGACCGCGATGCGCCAGCGCCGCCTTTAGAACTTTCTCAACGTCCTTTGGCTTCTCGACGGTGAAACCGCCGGCGCCACAGGCCTTCGCGTACGCCTCGAAGTCGATCGGCTGGAGCTCGACGCCGAACTGCGGATTGCCCTCGAGCACCATCTGCTCCCACTTGATCATGCCGAGGACGTTGTTCTTGATGATGATGACCTTGACGTTCAAGTCGTATTTCACGAGCGTCGCGATCTCGCCCATGAGCATCGTGAATCCGCCGTCGCCGACGATGCACACCACCTGTCGCTTCGGGTACGCGATCGCCGCGCCGATGCTGTAGGGCAGGCCGTTCGCCATCGTCGCCAGCGAGCCGGAGAGCGAGAACTGCATCGTGCCGCGCATGTCGATGTAGCGCGCGCTCCACGTCGCGATCGTGCCGCTGTCCGACGAGACGATGGCGTCGTCGTCGAGCAGCTTGTTGAGATGATAGGTGACGACTTGCGGCTTCATCGGCATGTCGTCGCGCGTGCCGCGCTTCTTCATCAGGCCGCGCCAATCCTTCATCCGCTCCTGCGCGTCCTTGAGGAAGTCGTGCTTTTTCTTCTTTTCGATCAACGGCAGCAGCGCGCGCAGCACGGTGCGGCAGTCGCCGACGAGTCCGACGTCGACGTTGAAGCGCAGCCCGATGCGCGCCGGATCGACGTCGATCTGAATGCCCTTTGCTTTTCCCGGTTTGGGATAGAACTCCATGTAGGGAAAGCCGCTGCCGGCGATGAGCAGCGTGTCGCACTCCGCGAGCGCTTCCTGCGACGGTGCCGTGCCGAGCAGCCCAACGCCGCCGGTCGTGTATTCGCTGTCGTCGGGCACGACGGCTTTGCCGAGCAGCGGCTTGATGATCGGCCCCTGCACTTTCTCCGCGAGCTGCAGCACCTCATCGCGTGCGCCGAGGCAGCCGCGTCCGGTGAGGATCGCAACCTTCTTTCCGTCGTTGATGATGTCGGCGGCGCGCCGCAGGATCTCCTGCGGCGGCACGGAGTGCACGGCGGCGTACAGATCGGCGCTGTGCTTCGTGATGTTCGCGCCAGACCGGTGTCCATCCTCCACGGTCCACTTCTGAATGTCTTTGGGCACGGTGATGTGCGAGACCGTGCGGCGTGACAGCGCGGTCTTGATCGCTTCGTCGACGACGTTGTGGACATGCGCCGGACCCATCACGCGCTGATTGAACGCCGCGACGTCCATGAACAGCTTGTCGAGATCGACATCCTGCTGGTACTGCATGCCGATCAGGTCGTGAAACGTGTGGCCGGTAATCGCCAGGACAGGTTGGCCGTCGCACTTGGCGTCGTACAGCCCGTTGAGCAGGTGAATGCCGCCCGGTCCCGACGTCGCCATGCAGACGCCGAGTCGTCCGGTGTACTTGGCGTAGCCGCATGCGGCGAACGCCGCCGCCTCCTCGTGGCGTACCTGGACGAAGCGAATCGCCTTTTCGCGCGTTCGCATGGCCTCGAACAACCCGTCGATGCCGTCACCCGGCAGTCCAAAGATGGTATCCACGCCCCAGGCAATGAGGCGTTCGACGAGCAGATCGGCGACGGTATCGGCCATACGCTCCTCCAGGCGCGCAACCGCGCCCACGTGGTGCGCCGATGGCCTACAAGAAGCGTACCGATTATAGTGACGTCAATATAATTTGTGCGCTGCACGATTCCTGCATGCGGCGCAATCGGTACGCAGGAGACCACATCGCTCGCCAATCATGACTCCACGAGCAGCAAACCGTGCGGACGGCTCGGCTCGCAACCGAACGGCTCGCGCGGTTGATTGTATTCGGCGTCTCGTCAACGTGCTCGGTGAATCGGCGCGCGCCGTCGAGCAGGGATCGGGCGTCACGAACGCGCAGCTCTTCGTGCTGCGGCAGCTGGAGCGCGAGCGCGAGCTCACGATCAACGAGCTCGCGGCGCGCGCGCTCACGCAGCAGAGCACCGTGTCGCTGCTCGCCCGCCGCCTCGAGGACGCCGGCCTCGTCACACGCACCCGCTCGGCCGACGATGGCCGGCGCGTGTGCGTGACGCTGACGCCGAAAGGCCGCTCCGTGGCCCGGCGAGCGCCCGAGCCGCCCATCGCGCGCATGCTGCGCGGACTCGACACGATGCGGCCGGCGGAAATGGACGCACTCATCCGCGGAATCGGCGCGTTGCTGTCGGTGATGCGCGTTCCGGCCGACGCGTCGAACGCCCCGCTGTTCGAACCGGAAGCGGCCCGTCGCTTGCGGGCTGGCAAGGCGTCATCAACGAGGAGACCTCGTGGCTCGCGGCGATAAATCGAAATACACCGACAAGCAGAAGCGGATGGAAGATCACATCGAGGAAGGCTACGAAAAGCGCGGCGTCGGCAAGCACGAAGCAGAGCGGCGTGCGTGGGCGACGGTCAACAAGGAGACCGGCGGCGGCAACAAGCCCGGCGGCTCGGGACGCGGGAAGCGTGACACGAGCGCCGGCAGCATGACGCACGCCGAGCGGAGCCGTGCGGCAAAGAAGGGCTGGGCGACGCGTCGCCGCGAGGGCAACGCGTAAGACACACACTTCAACGCGGCGTGGCATCGTGCAGAAACAACCGGGATTCCGCCGTTTCGCCGTCGCCACGTCGCACGCCGTCGGCTCGTCGTGGGCCTTCGTCGCGGCGATGCTGGTCGTTCTGCTATGGGCCGTCAGCGGGCCACTCTTCCACTATTCCGACGGATGGCAACTGACGATCAACACCGGAACGACCATCATCACGTTCCTGATGGTCTTTCTCATCCAGCACACGCAGAATCGCGACGCGCAGGTGACGCAGCTCAAGCTCGATGAGCTGATTCGCGCGGTGAGAAGCGCGCGCAACGAGCTGGTCGACATGGAAGATCTGTCCGACGAAGAGCTTCGGCGGTTACAGCATCAGTTCGAGCTGCTGCGATCGAGCGCCGAAGCTCGCCTCAAGCGACAGCCAGGTCAGCCGTCGAACGAAACGACACGCTGAACCTCGCCGACCGAGGCGCCGTCAGAGCTCTCGACTGGCGCGACCGCCGTGCCAACCGCGAAGAACTCGATCGCGTTCGCGCCCCACCCCCAATTTGATTCCTCGACGCGCGCCGCGACGATTCCAACACCGCCCCGCGCCATCGCCTCCGCCTGCATGCGCTCGAGCGCGAGCTCGCGCGCGGCGTACGTCGCTTCGGTGTACGTCGTCATCTCCTGATTGCGGCCCACCTGCTTGAGCGCCTGCATGAATCCGAGGTGCGCGATGTGATACACGCAGGCGCCCATCGCCAGCGACACCGGGCGATAGCCGCCGCGTACGAGCTTCCACAAATCCTGCCCGCTCAAGTCGGACGTGAACGGCCGATTGTCTTTGGTGCGGTAGCTTCCGCCCTTCTTGGCATGACGAACCGCCGTGCCAATCGCCTGGAACTCGAGGACGTCGGCGTCGATCGAATACTTCGAGAAGATGAGACGCACGCCGACGATGCCGTCGGCGCCGAGGAGATCCGCTTCCTCCTCCATTCTCGTCATGGCGAGCTCGCGCGCTTCGTACATCGCGTGCGTCAGCACCGGGAGCTCCTGGCTGACGCTCCACTTCTGCCACTGAAAGCCGACGTGGTAGATCGAAGAGCCGAGGACGAGGCCCAAGGGCTGGAATCCCGCGTCCTCGACGAGCAGGAACTCGTCGACCGACAGGTCGCTCGTGAAGAACTTCGGGCGCTCTCCGTCGCCGCGCATGCCGCGCAAGCGAGCGGCGGCGCCCGGCGGCAGGTTGGCGGTGGACCCCGGCGTATACTCGGGCATGATCCGGCTCCGTGTTCAAGATGTTACATTCAGGTATTCGAACGCATCCACGAATCCAGCGCCTGCCGTCCGCGTTCGGTGCGGCGTGCCTCGGCATCGAGGGCCGCGCTCAGTTCACTGATGAAGACGTCGACGTCGATGGGTTCGTTTCGAATGACGACGTTGCGAACGACCTGTTGGCGGCGGGCCTCGAACGACGTGCCGCGCGCGCGCTCGAGGACGTAGGCGAGCTCGCCGAAGGGGACGCGGACCGATTGGACCTTTCGCGTGAGCAGGGCGCGTTTGACTTCGACGCCCGGCATGACGCCGATGAGCAGCATCACGAGATCCTCGAGCAGTTCGGCGCGGTCTTGCCGGCTGCGCTGCGCGAGAATCGCGCTGACGCTCACGGCGTCGGCGGAGGGCGTGGGGTCGGTCATGGGTCCAATGTAGTGCGGGGGCGGCGCTGTTTCTACGAAAGGGTGAGCGCGGCGCGCACGAGCGTCGCCGCCTCAACCGCCGCGGCGACTTCTTCGGTCGTCGGTCGGCGTTCCTTGGGGTATCGCGACAACGGCCAGAGTCGATCGAGTAAGGCGCACGCGTCGCTGGTGCGCGCGTCGGCTCGAATCGATGCCACGCTCAATTCGAGGAGCTTAGCCAAGACGTGCGTGCGCGGCGGAGCAACGCCACGAAGGACGAGATTTGCCTTCAGGTACTTCTCGACACACTGGTGTGCGTGAAACGCGGTGGCGTCGGCGGTCCTCGCGTCACCAACGCCCCTGTTCATCATCAGGTAATCGCTCTCGGCGCGCTCGACCCACTCACCGAACGACTCCGGTATCGCCGGCCGCTCGCGCACGACGCGCGGAGGCGGCGAAGACTGACGCTCGTACAGAATCTGTCCTTCACGCGCTACGACGAATTCGAGCGTTCCGACATCCGTGCGACGGCGCTCGAAGCGGTCGACCGTCGTCGCGATCACGTCTACCGGGCGGCTCGCTCGCGATACGAGACCATGAATCTCTGCCTCCGCGCGCGGGCTCTCATCGTCGAACAGGACCATGATATCGTAGTCGCTGTCGTCGTGCTGCTCGCCGCGCGCTCGGCTTCCGAACAAGAGGATTCGCGCCGGCGCGAAGGCTGGAACGATGGCGGAGACGATATCCTCGAGGGCAGTATCGGCGACGGGCGTCTTCACGATGACAGGTGATGTGATGTCATTTCCGGCGTGCGAGTGACTGGAACACACTATGTCCTCGGCAGGCTAATCGGCAACCAGTTTCCTGCCGGCGGTGCCACCCGAGCGCAAACCGTGACGAAATGATGTGGACCGCTGCCGAGGCCCGCGAGCTCAACGCCAAGAATCCGTCGCATTGGCCGCGCTACGAAGTCATCGACGGCGAGTTGCTGGTGCCGCCGGCGCCCCGGCCTGTGCATCAGTATGCCGTCGAGGAGCTCGTGCTCCGGCTCGGGCCATATGTTCGCCGGCAACGCGGCGGAGATACGCTCACCGCGCCAGCCGCCATCGAGCTCGATCAGAATTCGGCGGTCGCACCTGACGTCTTCAGCTCGAACCGACCGTGTGAAGAAACGGCGCTACTTCGCGCGCACCGCCGTTCCCGAATACTGGATCGTCGACTGCGACGCACGCGTCATCGAATGCTGGCGCCCCGGTGACGAGCGTGCGCTCATCTGCGACAACGAATTGACGCGGACGCCGCCTGGGGCGAGCGACGCGTTCGTGCTCGACCTCCCGACGTTTTTCACGGACGTATTCGGCGATACGTAGGCGCCTCGCCGCGAGCTCACTCTCCCGGCGGCGGCCCCGTCTGCGCCTGCGCGTCCGGATCGCTCTGCTTCGGCTGCAGCTTGATCGCCTGCCCGAAGTTCCGCGTGATCGTCAGATACACCGCGCGCGATCCAAAGAAACGCTCGCTGAACTCGACCACCGTGCCGTTCGCCGTGCGATAGCCGTACTTCTGCATCTTGAACGGATCGGAGACGCGGAGCGAGATGTTGCCCTGATCGCCCCACAGCTTGTACCGACCCGCCAGATTCATCGACACGCTCGCGAGCTGCGAGCCACCTTCCGTCGCATACGGTGCGCGATAGTACGCGAAGAACTGTGCGTCCGCTTTCGGCGTGAATTTCCATGTGGCATTCGTGCGCGCCGACCACACCACGGCGTGCGCTGACAGATTGCCCGACAGGTTCGAGGCGTCACTCGAGTAGTGATACACACTCGCGCCGCCGCCGAGTTGCAGCGGGCCGTGATGCGCGTTGATGTTGAGATCCGTGCCGAGCGTCAGGGTGCTTGCCACGTTGTCATACGTGCTCACGGAAACGCCCGTCGAATCGACGAACTGAATGTTGCGCACCGCGTGCGACGTGCTGCGGAGATAGGGATTGAGTTGAATCGATCCCCACGAACGCGACTCCTGATAGCCCGCCTCGAGCGCGTCGGTGTACTCGGCACGGAGCGCCGGGTTGCCGCGGAACACGTTGCGCGTGTCCTGTCGGTATTCGATAGGACTGAGCTGATACGGATTCGGCCGGCTCACGCGCCGCGAATAGCTGAGACGAACCTGCCGGAGCGGCGTGAAGTTGTATGTCGCAATCGCGCTCGGATACGCGCTGTTGTAACGACGGTCGAACTGCTCGTCCGCCAACCGCAGATCGAGATACGTCGCCGCGTCCTCGAGACGCACGCCCGCCTGTGTCTGGACGTTGTCGAACTTGTTGGACAGCAGCGCATACCCGGCGCCGATGTCTTCGTGATAATCGAACGCGGTGCTGCGCTCAGGGACGAGCGTAAAGACGCCGGTCGCCGGATTGAGATTCGCCGCGTCGAAGTCGTTCGACGTCGTGCGGCGCGTGACCTTCACGCCCGTCTCCAGCTTGGTGGTCGCGCCGAATTGCGCGGTGTAATCCGTCTTCCAGTTGAGATACGGATAGTGGCCGAGCGTGTGATCGCGCTCCGTCGGAATCGACGCCGGGGTGCTCGCGTCGGGTTGCATCACCGTGCCCGACAGATCGATGTCCGACGTCGCGCGCGTGTTCGAGTACTCGAGCTCCGTCGAGAACACCGGCTGATTCTTGTCGGCGAAATGGCGGAACGTGGCGTCGAGATCGATCGACGTGCTGCGCGAGACTTGCGACTGCAGCTGGAGGAACGAGCCGATGACGTCGCGGTCGGGATTGAAATCGGTGTACGCCGACGACGAATTGCCGCCGAATTGTCCGGCGTAGAGATAACTGTCGAACGACAACGAGGTACGGTCCGTAAATCGGTACTCGCTGCGCAGCGTACCGCCGCCCGAGATCGGCGACTGATGACCAGCCAACTGTGTCTCGGTAAACGCGGGCGTCGGAATCACGAGATTCGTGCGGGAGATGGTGCCCGACGTCGCGCGGTGATCCTGGTAGATGCTGCCCGACCCGAACAGCGTGAGCTTGCCCTGCTGCTTGCCGATGTTGCCGTTGGCGTTCACCGCGCCGGTGGATGCGGTGCCGGCCGAAATCCCGCCGCTCAGGCCAAGCTCCGTCTCCTGATTGAGCACGATGTTGATGATGCCCGCCGTGCCCTCGGGATCGTCCTTCGCCGACGGATTCGTCGCCACCTCGACGTTCTTCACCGTTCCGGCCGGCAGCTGCGCCAGGAACGCGCCGAGCTGGTCGCCTTTGAGCGGCGTCGAGCGACCATTGATTTGAATGACGACGTTCGCGTTGCCGCGCAGACTGACGTTGTTCGATCCGTCGACTTCGACGAGTGGAATGTTGCGCAGCACGTCGATGGCCGTTCCGCCGCTCGCCGCCGGCATGTTCTTCACGCTGTAGCTCGTGCGATCGGGCGCGAGCACCACGTCCTCACGCTCGGCGACAGTCTGAGCGGCCTCGAGCTTTGCGGCGACGACGTTGAGCGCAACCGTCCCGAGCTCGACCACGGGACGTTCGGCGGTCACCACGATGTCGTTGCGCGTCAACATCGCGAATCCGATCGCGCGCACGCGCAGCGTGTAGCGGCCGGGACGCAGGCCGTCGACGCGGAAGGACCCGTCTTCTTTCGGCAGCGCACCGCTCACGAACGTGGAATCACCAACTCGGCGAACGGCGACGGAGCCGGTCGTGACGGGCTGGCCGGTTACGGAATCGACGAGGTGGCCGCGGACTTCACCCGGGCCCGCAACTGGCGCCTGAGGCGCACGGACTTGCGCGCCAACGAACGGAGCGACGAAGAGGAGCGCAATAATCGCGGCGAAAGGTGCTCGAAGCATCAGTGGTTCGAGATTTCAGGTTCGGTCAGACGGCAAGATGCGCTGGAGGTGTGACACCGCAGCGTACCGAATAGTTCATTGTACTTCGTGCTCGATCAGTGGCGGTCGGTGCTCGATTCCAGCAGGTCCCGCCGCGTCATCGGCACGTGTGCTCGGCCCTCGGCATCCGGCTTCGCGAGCAGCGTTTGCACGACGTTGAGCCGTCCGGTGGCGAATCCATTCGCCGATGCGGTCATGTACAATCGCCACGTGCGAAACGTCCGCTCGCTCGCCAGCGCGATTGCACGCTCGCGTTGCGCCGTCAACCGGCGCAGCCACTCGCGCAACGTCAAAGTATAGTGCTCGCGCAGACTTTCGGCGTCGCGCGTCTCGAATCCCGCGCCTTCGGCGGCGGCGATCACCGCGTGCAGCGGCCCGAGCTTGCCATCAGGAAATACGTATTGATCGATGAACTCGTCGCGGCGCCACAGCCGCCGCTCGATGCGTTCGCGCAATCCCATGTGATGCGCGGCGTTCACGCCGACAATGCCGTGGTTGAGCAGCTGGCCGCCGGGCTTCAGCACTTCGTGAAGCACGCCGAAGTAGACCGGCAGCTTGGCGACGCCAACGTGCTCGACCATCCCAACGCTCGCGATCTTGTCGAATTCGCCGAGCGTGCGAACGTCGCGATAGTCGACGAGCTCGATGCGGCAGCGCTCGGAGAGTCCCGCATCGGCAATGCGCTGTCGCGCGAGCGAGGCCTGCGCGTCGCTCAGCGTGATGCCGACGGCGCTCACGCCGTAGTGGCGAACCGCATGCATGACGAGCGCGCCCCAGCCGCAACCGACGTCGAGCAGTCGCTCTCCCGCCCGCAGCCGCAGCTTGCGGCATACGAGATCCAGCTTCGCGACCTGCGCCTCCTCGAGCGTCGCTGACGGCGACGCGAAGTATGCGCAGGAATACACCATTCGCTCGTCGAGCCATAACGCGTAGAAGTCGTTGCCGACGTCGTAGTGGTATTGGATCGCCCTGCGATCGCGCTGCTTGTCGTGTCGTGAGCCTGCCTCCGACACGACATGCTCGGCACGCGCCGTTCGCACGTCCGATTCGCTGTCGTGTCGCGGCAGGGCGAACAAGTGCCGCGCGAGGGTCGATATCGCACGCGCGGATTTGAGTCGCGCGTTGATCTCGTCGCCGAGGGTTACGGCGCTCTCGAGATCGCCGTCGACTTCGATGTCGCCGGAGAGATACGCCTCGACGATCGAGACTTCACTCGGCGGAAGCAGCATGCGGCGGAGCGCCCCGGGTCTCGCAACGCGCAGCGAGAAATTCGCAGCACCGGTGCCGCGTTCGACGCTTCCGTCCCAGTACGCCACGTCGAAACGGCGCGCGCTCGGCGGACCGAACAGCGCGTGCATGATCGCCCGCGCGTGCTCGAACGGATCGCCGCCGCTCACGGCACGGCGAGGCCAGCTCTCAGCTGACTCACGAGAAAATTGCCGACGCGGCGCTCGTAGTCGATCTGGTCGAACGCATGAAAATCCTCATGGCCGGCGCCGAAGATCGGCCAATATGTCTTGGGCGACGGTGCATGCGCGTACAACGACTCCGCCTCGACGATCGGCGTGTACGGATCATCGGTGCCGGAGATCAACAGCAGCGGCGCGTGAATCTTCGCGATGCGATCGATCGGCTGCAGCTCGGCTTCGGTGACGCCGATGTCTTCGCTCACGAAGTGGATCACGGCGGGTGTGAACCATCGCGCGACGCCGCCGAGTGGCCCGAGCCACGTGCCGAGCCGATTGCTCACCGCCTGGCGAATTGTTGGATACACCGACTCGAGCACGAACGCGTTCGCGTCGAGCGGCCCTGGGCCGAGCAACGCGGCGGCGCCGCCCATCGAGACGCCGATGACTCCGACGCGCTCGCCGGGCATGGCGGTTTTCAAGAAATCTAATGATGCGGCCGCGTCGAGACTCTCGCGAACGCCGAAGGTGACGTGTTCTCCCGGCGACTCGCCATGCGCCTGAAAGTCCGGCGCGAGGACGCTGAAGCCCATCGCGTGAAGGAACCGCGCGCGGCCGAGCATGCTCGTGCGATTCGCGCCGACGCCGTGCAGCAACAGCACCGCGCCCATACCACGCTGGCCGCGCGCGAACCAGGCGCGAAGCTCCGTCCCCGTGCGGCTGGTAAACGCGACGCTTTGCGCGTTCAAATCAACCGGCGGCCCGCCAACGTGCGCGCGGCTCGGGTTGGCGAGCATACAGCCGCTCGACAACCCGAGGGCAGCGAAGCAATACCGAGCGATCGTGCGCCTCATGCGCTCGGTAAAGTGCATGGCGCTTGCCACACGATCAAAACGCCATCACGGTCCGGTGACGGTCACGACCTCGCGCATCCACGGATGGATGCAACATTGATAGCGGTGAACGCCGATCTGGGTCTCGGGGTCGGTCGTCATCGAGGCGCCCGGCTTGATGTGATCGGCCGCCGTGGTCTCGGAGCACTCGGGCGCGACGACATTGTTCCCGGATGCGGCGTTGAGGGCCGGAACGATGCCGCCGCCGAACTGTTGGACTTCCGTAAAGGTATGTTCTTCGCCGCCCAAGTTCGTGGCGGTGATCGCCTGGCCGGTGCGAAGCGTGAGTGACGTTGGATCGAAGGTCCAGGCCGCGACGCGGCCGGTGGCGTTCAGCTCGCTGTTGAACGCGGCGAGCGTCATCGAGCCCGCGTGCGTGCAGGCGCCGGCGCCGAGCGTGGCATTGAAGGTCGCCGAGTCGCACTGGTCGAGGATGCTGACCGCCGCGTTCGCCGACGGCGCGACCAGATTGACGTTCGTTTTGTCGCCGCACGCCGCGAGCGCGAACGGAGCGACCGCGACGATTATTAGAGTTCTCTTACGTGGCATCTTAGCCCCTGTTTGAAGACGGAGGGGGATAGCGCAAATGCCAGGCACGCGATCAATTGATTCGTCGAGTATTTTTGTTTCCTGGCTGGGCCTGCATCGAAACGGTACCATTGACCAATGACTGCTCCTTCGTCGACCGCACCCGCGTCTGCTTCATCCGAAACACACGAGCTTCCACGACAGCTCGGCTTGTGGAGCGCCATCGCCGTCGTGGTCGGCATCACGATCGGCTCGGGCATCTTCCGAACGCCGGCCAGTGTCACCAACCGTCTGCCGGGCCCGCTGCCGTTGTTTGGCGTCTGGGTCGCGGGCGGCGTCACCGCGCTGTGCGGTGCACTCACGCTCGCCGAAGTCGCCGGCGCGTTTCCGGATACGGGCGGCATCTTCGTCTTCATTCGCAACGGCTTCGGGCGCCTGCCGGCGTTTCTGTTCGGATGGGCCGAGCTCGCGATCATTCGCGCGGCCGCGGTCGGCGCGATCGCCACGACGTTCGCCGAGTATTTCCTGCGCGTGCTCGGCTTCGATCCGTCGACGGCGCCGTATTCCAATTACGTGCACTATGTCGCGGCGGGAGCGATCGCCGTCATCGCGGCGCTCAATTACGTCGGCGTTCGCTGGGGGTCGCTCATCCAGAATCTGACCGCGGTCGCGAAATACGTCGGCCTGATGTTCATCGTGATCGCGGCGATCGTGATCGGCATTCCGAAGACGGGCGGACATTTCACGCCGGCCGCGCCGCCGGGAAGTTTCGGCATCGCGCCATTCGGGCTTGCGCTGGTCTCAGTGTTGTGGGCGTACGACGGGTGGGCGGATCTCGCGTTCATCTCCGGCGAAGTGAAAGATCCCGGCCGCAATCTGCCGCGCGCGCTCATCTGGGGAACGCTCGCGGTGATCGTCATCTACCTCCTGGCGAATGTCGCCTATCTCGGCGTGATGTCGGTGGACGAAGTGCGGCACTCGAAGCTCGTCGCGGCCGACGTTGCGCTGCGACTCGTCGGGCCGGGCGGCGTGACCTTCGTCGCGATCACGGTGATGCTCTCGACGCTCGGCACGCTCAACGGTTCGATCCTCACGAACCCGCGCGTGTTTTTCGCGATGGCGGCCGATGGATTGTTGTTCAAGCAGATCGCCGGCGTGCACAAGCGATATCAAACGCCGTACGTGGCGATCGCGCTGACGGCGGTGCTGGGAATCATCTTCGTGCTGCTGCGGACGTTCGAGCAGCTCGCGGATACGTTCGTCACGGCGATTCTACCGTTCTACGCGCTCGGCGTCGCGTCGATCTTCGTCTTTCGGGTGCGAAAGGATCCGAATTACAAGCCGACGTTTCGTACGCCGCTCTATCCGTTCACGCCGATTCTCTTCGTGCTGGCGACGTTCTATCTGCTCGGGAACGCGTTGATCGATGACAGCAGCCGCGGACCGACGTTGGCCGTGTTCGGGATCATTCTCGCCGGGATTCCGGTGTACTACCTGACCGTCGGGCGGCGCGGGCCTGGAGTTGGCGCTCGCGTGGCTGTGGAAAGCGGAACTGCGGGTGCGCACGCGGACTAACGCCGACACTTCGCGGGCTCGCGCGGACAAAAACCAGAGACCCGAGACGGAGGCGGAATTCCGTCCGCAGGGGCTTTGGTTTTGTTTTATTTAAGATCTTTGTGGTGTTCTGGTGTCGTCCGCGTGAGCCCGCGACCTGACCGCGTTGGTGCGCGTGCGCACTGGCAGTTGCTCTTGCCCTTTGCGACTCAAAAGATTTTCAGATTGATATACTTCCGCGGATTCGCCTTGAAGTCCGCGATCAATGAATCCAGACTCGCGACCGTGTGCCGGATGTCGGTATAGAGCAGGGAATCCGACAACAGCTTGCCCACGGTGCCGTTGCCGTTCTGCGCCTTCGCCAACAACTGCCGCAGCTGGTTGTTCGTCGAATCGATGTTGGCCGAGAGCCGTGCCGCGTTCTCGCTCGTCTTGCGGACGTTCGCGACCGTCGCCTCGATCTGCGCCGAGTCGACCATGCGGCTCAAGTGACCGGCGGCGTCGCGGAACGAGCCCATCGTCGCCGTCATGTTTCGATTCTGCTCGGCGATCACGCCTTGCAGTTGCGCCGAGAGCGCGGCCGCCGACGCGACGGTGCGATGAATGTCCTTGAGCGTCCCCGCCTCGATGACCTGCTGCTTCAAGGCGAGCGTCAACGCCGACACGTTCTGGCCGATCGAGTCCACGCGATTCATGATCTCGCCGATGTCGGCCGCCGGCGGACCCGGAGGCACCGTATCGCCCGGCGAGTACGACGTAGGCGGCGGCGGCACCGGCGGATTGAGCGCGACCGCGACGTCGCCAAAGATGCCGACGGGCTTCACGATCGCCGTCGATCCCTTCGGCACCGTGTACTGGTCGTCGATGCGCAGCAACACGTCCAGGTAGCCGTTGCGGCGAAGATTCACGTCGCCCACGTAGCCGATGCTCACGCCGGCGAGCAGCACGGGCTGCCCCTGCTTCAGGTTCTGCCCCCACGCAAAGCGCGTGTAAAGCGGATAACCGGACTTGAGACCGCCGCGCGCCAGCCACAGCGTCCCGAGCACGAGCACGACCACCGCGACCGTTATGAGAATGCCGACCGAAACTTCGTTGCGACGGTTCATGATTGGAGAAGAGGTCCCAACACGCCGGTCGTCAGGGCGTCGAGCACCAGAATCGTCATCGACGTGATGACGACCGCTCGCGCCGTCGACCGGCCGACACCCTCGGCACCGGCCTCGGTAATGTAACCTTCATAGGCGCAGACCAAAGCGATCGCCGCGCCGAACATGAGCGATTTCAGGAGACTGTACACAACCTGAAATGTGCCGAATCCCAATCGCAGGCCCATGATGAAATCCTGCGGCGTCACGTCGGTGAGCTTGACCGACACGAGGTACGCGCTCACGAGTCCCGTCGCGTCGGCGAGCACCACGAGCGTCGGCAGCATCACGAGCGCGGCGAGGAGCCGGGGCACGATGAGGAATGCGACGGGATCGTAGGCGAGCGTCTCGAGCGCGTCGATTTGCTCGGTGACGCGCATCGTGCCGATTTCCGCGGTCATGCGCCCACCAACACGGCCCGTCAGCACGAGACCCGTGAGCAGCGGCCCAAGCTCGAGCACCACCATGAGCCGGCTCGCCAAACCGATGATCGACTTCTCGACGCCCGGCAAAAGCTGATACCGCGTCTGGAGCGCGATGACGCCGCCGATGAACGCCGCCACGATCACAGTCAACGGCACCGAGTCGACGCCGATCGTTCGCATCTGGCGAATCGTCTCGGGCACGTACGTCGCCGGATCGCCGAAGCCGCGCAGAATGTCGCGGAAGAAATACGCGCGCAGGCCGACGTCGCGAAACAGTCCGCGCCAGAAGCGCGTGACGCGGCGGAAGAAGCGGATCGAACCCCGCTGGATGACGGGATAGGTGTCGGTCTGGCTCGATACCGGACCGGCGCCGAGCGGTGCGCTCAAGTCCGCACGCGTGCGAGGAGGACGAGGCCCATGAAACCGAACAAGACGCCGGGAATCCAGGCCGCGTAGTCGGGCGCGATCACGCCCTTTCCGCCAATGGCACGGGTGAGTTGAATCATCAGGAGAAAGATCATCGTCGTCGCAAGGCTCACGGCAATGCCGTATGCCGAGCCGCCGCGCTGCGTGCTGGTGGCAAGTGGCGCGCCGAAAAGCGCGATGATCAGACAGGTCGCGGGAATGGCGATCTTGAGGGCGCGCTCGACGCGCAGCAGGTTCGCGTCACCCCCCGATCGCTCGAGCGCGCCGATCGCCCGGGTCAGCGCGGCGTAGGTCATGTCGTGCGGATCGGGCGGCTTGGACATCATCTCCGCCGGACGCTCGGTGAGCTGGTTGTCGCGCGCGTACGCGAACTGGATCGTGAGGTTCGGCCCCGAATCCGAAATGATGTTCATCTCGCCGTTGCGCAGCGTCCAGCGACCGGTTTTCGCGTCGAACTTCGCGGTGTCGGCGGTCAACAGATACGTCGGATAGTCGGCGCCCTTGCCTTTGCGCTCGATCTGGAGCTGCCGCATTTGCCCCGAGTCGGTGCGCAGCTCGAACGCCTTGTACACACGGCCGTACTCGCCCGCGAACGCGAAGTTGAAGCGGCTCGTGCCCACCTGCGCCTTGTCTTCCTGCAGCAGCTCGCTGCGGCGCTGGTTCGTCATCGGCACGATCTTGCCGAGCCCCAGGTCGAGCCCGAAGGCGAGCATCGCGCCGAAGAAGATCGGCATCACGAGGCGATAAAAACTTATCCCCGACGCCTTCGCGGCCGTGACTTCCGTATGCCGCGTCAACGTGCCGATCGAGAACACCGTCGCGAACAACACCGCGGCCGGCAGCACCATGAACATCGAGTCGGGAATCCAGAACAGATAGCTCAGCGCGATGTCGCGGGTCGGAATGTGCCGCTCGAGATACACCTGCACGTGATCCGTGAGGTCGATGACGATCAAGAGGATCGGAAAGCCAAGTGCGGTGACCGCGAAGATCTTGACGAACTCCGCGAACACATAGCGGTCGAGCGGCCGGAAGATGTGTCTCACGCCGACACCTCCGCGCCGCGCACGCGCGCGAACCACGCGCGCGTCGCGTCCATGAACTCACCGAAGCCGCCGCCGCGCGACGTCCCTCGCTCGTGACCCATGCGCGAGATCAGCACGAGTCCCACGACGAGAAACACGATGTTGTCGATCCACATCGCCCAGAACGGCGAGATGATGTTGTTGTTCGCCAGCGATTCGCCGCCGATCAGACCGACATAATAGATCGCAAATACGGAGAAGCCCACGCCCATCACGAGCCCGACGCCGCCGCGCGGAAAACGCAGCGCGATCGGCGCGCCGACCAGCACGAACACGATGCACGCGAACGCGAGCGAGAACTTCTTCTGAATCTCGACGCCGTAGCGATTGCTCCAGTGCCGCGCGTCCTCGAGCCGAAGCTTCGCGTCGCTCAGCTCGATGTTGATCGAGCTCACGTCGGGTCCTGGCAGGGTTGCGCTGGGATACACCGGCGCCGTCCGCGCGCCCGGCGGAGGAACGACGGTCGCTGTTGGCACGGCCGCCGGCGCCACGCGCAGGGGCGGAGGCGCGGCGGCCGGCGCCGGATTCGCCGGCACCGCGACGGTCTTCGCCGCGGTCTCCGGTAGATACGCGCCTGGCGGCACCTTGTCCCGCGCCATCTTCTTCAGGATTCCGTTGACGAGCGCCCAGACCGAGTCCGACTTGCCGGCCTGCGGCTTCGCGGGTGTTTTTGCCGCACCTTTCTTTGTCGAATCCTGACGGGTCGTGCGCGCGAACGCCGGCATCCGAGGTACTTCCGCCGCCTGCGCCGCCGGCACTTTCAGGTATCTCGTGATAAACGTGCAATACAGCGCACCGATGCCGCCGGCTTTCTTAATGTGCAGATCCGACGGCTTAACGGCCTTCCGTCCCTTCGACGTCGCCATCTGCCAGGCAGCCACGAGGCTGTCGTGATACGCGCGCTGAAATGACGCGTGCCGCGACTCGAGCTCCGCTTGCATCTCGCAGACGGTCATCTCCCGCTCGCCCTTGGAGGCGGTATCGGCATTGATCGACTGGAAAGAGTTCGCGACTTCGCGAACCTTGAGCTCGTCCTGGTTGTAGTAAATGCGCTCGAGCTGTCCGTGTTGCGCCGAGGGGGCGGTCATCATCATCCCCTTGTACAAGTGCAGCACGAGGTCCTTCTTGTTTGGAGCGAATCGAAGCGTGCCGGAATCCGCGTAAATCGACCGGCGGCGCATCGGATCGCTCACGTCGTAAATCGTCACGCCGCCCATGCGGCCCGATTCATCCTGGTCGATCCGATCGGCGCGCAGGTACAACTGGCTTTCCTTCACCGCGTTGATGACCTGTGGCTTGAGCGCGAACGTCGGCTTCGTCCGTAAAATCGCAATCTGGAGCGTTGCCAGCTCGTGATTGGCGCGCGACAACAACTGATCGTTGAACCACAGCATGAAAACCGCGAGCAGCGTCGCGGCGATCAGCGCCGGTTTGAGCAGGGCGCGCGTCGATACCCCACCCGCTTTCATCGCCGTGATCTCGTTCTCGGACGCCAGACGGCTGAACGCGTAGAGCACGGCGACCAGCACCGCCATCGGCAGCGTCATCGCGACCGTGAACGGAATGGATAGCAGGAAGAATTCAGTGATCGTCTGCCACGACAGTCCCTTACCCACCAGATCGCCGAACTTGCGCGCGATGTACTGGAGCAGGAGCAATGAGGTGAGCGCCGACAAGGCGAACACGAACGGTCCAACGTGCTCCTTGAGGACGTAGCGATTGATTATCTTCACGCGTGTAAATTACCCCGCCTTAAGCATTTAGTGCGACCCAGCCACCGCCTCGTTTTTGCGCTCGTGCTCGCCGTCGCGTCCGCGATCGTCCCCGCGCATTCGTACGCGCAGGCGGCGCCGCCGGATTCCCGCGATTCCAGCGTTTCCGGCGTTTCTAATGCGCGAACCAAGCCTGCTGCCGCCGGCGCCGCCCGTAGTACCCCCGCGGGCGTCGTTGTGCCGGACTCCACCGGCGGGGTTCGGCGTGTCGGTCTGCCACGCCTCGCGGCCGACACCGACACCACCAAGACGACGACACCGCCGGCCACGGATCTCCAGTTTCATTTCAACCTGCGAGGCGGCGTCACCTCGACACGCTTCAAGCGCCTGAACTGCACGTCCCTCGAGGCATTCCAGGTCGCGACGCAGGCGGCCTGCCAGGGCAGCTTCCTCACTCGGCCCAGCGATCCGGCGGCCGCGCTCACCGCGGCGGGACGCATCGGCCTGCTGCACGTCAACGTCGACTACGATCAGGAGCGCGAGTTCGACGCCTCGCAAACGCTCTCCCTCTACTACGAGGGCGACTCGTCGTCGACGCTCCGCCGCGTGGACGTCGGCAACATCTCGTTCGTGCCGCCCTCCACGCGATTTCTGACGTCGTCGCTGCCCAGTGGGAATTACGGCGCGCAGATCACGGCGCAGCTCGGGCGCGTGCAGCTGAAGTCGATCTTCGCCAAGCAGACAGGCAACGTCGCGCGAAATCGCCGCTACGATTTCTCGCAGCGCAGCGCACAGCAGCACAACCAGCACGAGACGGCCGACTATCAGATCGAACGGCTGCGTTTCTTCTGGACGGTCGATCCCGCGCTGTTCCGCGGCGTCTATCCCAATATCGATATTCTCAATTCATCACAACTCCGCCAACTGCGTGCGGAGTTGCCCGATACACTCCGCCCATCGCGCGTGCTGGTGTATCGGCTTCAGTTCGGCGCGCAGCCGCAGGACGTCAACGGGCCGCGGTTCAAGCTCCACGGCGCCGAAACGCAGGGAACGCAAACGTACGATCTGCTGCGCGAAGGCGTCGACTACTTCATGGACCAGTCGCTGCTCTGGTTCGCGCTGGTGCGTCCGCTCAACGAAACGAACGAGCGGCTCGTCGTCGCGTACAACGTACGCCTGAACGGCCGCGACACCGTGTGGACGACGACCGGCGGCACGCCCGACCTCCAGCGCGTCATCAACCGCGACCAGTTCGCGAATCTCGTCACCGATCCCAACGTTGGGCCCTCGTCGCCTGCGTTCCGCAACGAGATTCGCTCGGTGTATCGCATCGGCGGCGAGGATGTCGTGCGGCAATCGGTGAAGCTGCGCATCGTCGCCGGCAGTGGCTTGCTCGAACATCCGCTCGCGGGACCGGACGCAACGTTCCTCCAGATGTTCGGCCTCGCGCAGCCAACGGCGCCCACGGAGTTCGATTATCAGAATCGTCTGTGGCCGCGACTTGGCGATCCCGCGTTCGATCTTGGCATCGGCGCGCCGGACATTCGCCACGCGCAGTCGCTCATCGCCGCGCAGGTGATCAAGGATTACTTCCTGGTCTTTCCGTCGCTGCAGCCGTTCAGCGCGCGCAACTCTGGGCTCGTCTTTCCCGGCAATCCGACGAACGATCAGATCTACACGTTGCCGGTCGACTACCTCGATTCGCCGCAGCATCCTCCGACGACGTACCGGATCGACGTCGAGTACGAAGCGCAAGGCGTCGACGAGAGCGGCACCATCACGCTTGGCGCCACGCAAATGCGTCCGGGCTCCGAGCGGCTGGTGATGGACGGCCGCACGATGGTGCGCGATCTCGACTATCGCATCGACTACGATCTCGGGCGCATCGAGTTCACGCGGCCCGACACGTTGTTCCAGCTCCCGCGCCACCTCGACGTGAGCTACGAAGAGAACCCGACGTTCGCCGGCGCCCCGACGACGCTCGGTGGGTTTGTCGCCGAACTGCCGCTGCCGCACGGGACTCTGAATTTCGCGGCGATCAATCAGTCGCAAGGCAACGCCGGCTTCACACGACCGGCGCTCGGCTTTCAGGGAAACTCGACCTTGACCGCCGGCGTGAGCGGCCAATTCAGTTGGGATCTTCCGCAGCTCACCAACTTCGCCAGCCGCTTTCCATTCGGGCCGACGAAGGCGCCGTCGCACTTCTCGGTGCAGGCCGAGTTGGCGGGCAGCCGTCCGCAGTTCATCGGGCTTGGCGATCAGCGCGCGTATGTCGAGACGTTCGACGCCGACGGCGGCATCGGCATTCCGATCGCCGACGACGCGTGGGAGAACAGCAGCCTGCCCGCGTACGGCAACGCATTGCGCGCGCGCTTCGGGGGAACGTTCTTCGAGCCGACGAATGACGCGACGCTCGTGTGGCAGACGAACGTGCAGAACCGCAGCGGCAAGCGGATCACCTTCACACTCGGCGACATCGATCCGCTTGCGGTGTTCACCGGCGCCGGCGCGCCTCCGCCCGAACCGATGATGTGGCTCACGCTCTTGCCGCTCGATTCGGTTGGCCGGTTCAACGCATCGGCATCCAGGTATCAGTGGACCGATCCCGGTGCGACGGCGAATCGTCGCTTCCATTCGATTCGCGCCACCCTCAGCCCGTCGGGAATCGATCTCACGCGCGGTGAGCATCTCGAATTCTGGACGCTCGTCGACACCAACCCGGCGACGCTGACGCGCAACGGCACGGTCATCTTCGACTTCGGCGACGTGTCGGAGAACACCGTGGCGTTCGTTCCAAAAACTCTAACGGTGCAGCGGAACGGCGCGACGACGGACAGTCTGTTCACCGGCAAGCGTCTCGTCCGCTTCGACACGCTCGACACCGAGCGAGATACGCTGACGCACGTCTTCAACGCCGGCGTGAACGACGTGGGGCTGCCGGGCGACCTCGTGGACAGTCTCACGGTGATCGACAACGGCGCGCCGAAGATCGTGAAGAAACTGCCGATCTGCCGCGCGCTCCCCGGCGCGATCTACACGCTCGGCGATCCGGCCAACAACTGCACCGTCGGCAACAACCGGCTCGACGAAGAAGACATCGATCTCGACAACGAGATGAACTTCCCGAGTGCGTTGCGCGAGCGCGAACGCATTCTTCGCTACGTGATCGACTTGAGCGACCCGACGAACTGGAAGCGGCTCGGCGGCCGGTACACGGATACGTTGTTCGTGAACGGCGTGCCGCAGCCGCGCACGCGGCGCTGGGCGCTCATCAGCACGCCGTTTCTGACGCCGACGGATTCGCTGAACGACGTCGTTCGCCGGCGCATTCGCGCGGTGCGATTGACGGTCGTCTCGGGGAAAGGGCAGGGACCCGAGGAACAAACGCAGCTGCCGATCGCCGACATTCGTATCACCGGCGCGCCGTGGCTCAATCGCAGCAATCAAACGCTCATGGGCATCGCCGGCGTGCAAAACCACGGCGGCTTCGTCGTGACGTCGACCATCGGCACGAACGATTCGACGTCCGCGCTCGTGTATCAGCCGCCTCCGGGCGTCGTGAATTCGGCGGATACGCGCGGCGCACAGTTCGCCAGCACGCAGACGCAGATCAATGAGAGCTCCATGCGCATTCAGGCGGGGAACATGCCGCTGTATCATCGCGCGGAGGCGTTCCTGCGTTTTCAAACGGGCGCGCAGAATTACATGACGTATCGCCAGATGCGCGTGTGGGGCCGCGGCCGCGGCAACGGATGGGGCCAGAACGGCGAGCTCCAGATGTACGTCAAGCTCGGCCGCGACGAGAACAACTTCTACATGGTTCGCGCGCCGATGAACGCGGGACAGACGCAGGCGGCGTGGACGGATCTCGTGCTCGACTTCAATCGGTTCATCGATCTGCGGCGGCGGATTCAGAACGCGTTCACGTCGGGCAAGACACAGTCGATCGCGTGCACCGGCGTCGACTCGGCGATCATTACCGCGTCGCCGCTGCCGGCGGGCGCGCACACTTTCGCGGCGTGCGACAACGGCTACATGGCGCTCACGACCGATCCGGCCGTTGCGGCGCCGAATCTCGCCGCCGTGCAGGAGCTGGCGGTGGGCATCGTGCGCGTCGCCAACTCGGAGACGCTGTCGCCGAGCGACACGCTGGAACTGTGGGTGGACGATATCCGCCTGGACCACCAGGTGAACAACACGGGAATGGCCGGACAGATCTCGCTCGCCGGCAACATTGGAGATCTGCTGGATCTTAGATATAATATTTCTAATCAAGATGCGAACTTTCGCCAGATGGGGGAGCAACCCACCTTCCTCGGCCAGCGCACCACCGACGTCGCGGCAACCGTGCGGCTCGAGAAGTTGTTGCCGAGTGGAGCAGGGTTCTCGCTCCCGTTGACCGTCACGAGGATTGGGCTCGGCAGCGATCCACTCTTTCTTTCGCAGAGCGACATCTCGGGTCGCGGCATTGGCCCCGTGCGCACGCCGCGCAACGATCTCACGACGTACAGCCTCACCATGCGCCGCACGAAACCCATCGGGACGCCGCTGCTCGGGCCGCTGGTCAACAATCTCGATCTGACCTCGAGCTATCTCACCGGCGTCGATCGCACGGAATTTCAGAACGGCTCCTCGCACAACTTCAGCGTCGCGCTCGACTACCTCGTGACCGCGGACAGCGCGCGCACGGCCGATCTTCCCGAGTGGATGACCGGCGCGCTCGGCGCATTGCCACAGGCGCTCCAGGCCGGTCCGATCAGCACGTTGCGCGGCACACATTTCCGGTGGAATCCCACGCAGCTGCGATTCACCAGCAGTCTCGTGCGCGGCGACGATCGACGCGTCTCGTTCCTCAATCCGACGAGCGACGCCGCGGATGCGCCTGCCGAGTCGCGTGCATCGAGCCGGTTGTGGCGGAATGGGAGTGTGCTGGAGCTGCATCCCACGACTTCCCTCACCGCGCGATGGGAAGCCTCGTCGGTTCGAGATTTCCGGGACTACCGCGACACGCTCGTCGACTTCGGCGCGCTCGGCCAACGTCCGCTCCAGGTCGCGCCGGGCTTCGAGCGCGAGCGAAGCATCTTCACGAATTTCTCATTTGCTCCGTTGTTCTCGGCGTGGTTCCGGCCGCGCGCTGATTTTGGAACGCAGTACGGCATGCTGCGCGACCCGAACGTGCGTTCATTCTCGGCGCTTCCCGGCGTGATCGGCGTCGACAGCGTGCTCGCCGAGCACGATTCGTTGACGATGCTGCATCTGCTCGCCATTCCGCGCCGGCTGACCGCCGCGCAGACGTCGAGCATCGGCACGACGATCGACGTCGCGCGCGCGATCGTCACCTACAGCGCGGACAGTGCGAGTATGGCGCGGCGGGTCGGGAAGCTCTTCGCGCCGCTCGATGTGTCGTACACGCGTAGTCTGTTGACGGCGCTCGATGGCGCGAACGCCGCGCCGCCGCTTGGACTTCAGTTCGGACTCGCCGGCCCGGGCGCGTATCGCCGTGTGAATGGGGAAGACGCGACGACGGCGGGGCAGACGGGTTCGCTCGCCGCGTCCAATGCACTGCAGCTGCCGTTCGGCACGTCGTTCGTCAACCGCTATCTGCGCACGACGACGCTCAACTGGATCGAGCGGCCGGATTCCACGCAAGCGCACGTCGACGGCTCGATGACGACGTTTCCCGACGAGACCTTCCGTTGGGGTTATCGACCGCCGGTGCCGACGCTGTCCATCTCCAGCTTCGACGCGAACGTGGGCTACGCGCACAGCCTGGCGACGGTCTCGTTGCCGAGCTTGTTGTTCAGCGATACGCCACCGGAAATTCGCCGCACGCATTCCGACGTGATTCCGCTCGGCGCCTCGATCGCGTGGAGCGGCCGCGCGGCGCCGAGTTTGGGGGCACGTTACAGTATTCTGAAGCGAATCGACAGCTTGCCGGGCAGCGTGGCGCACACGCACGGCAACGAGATCAGCATCGACGCGGGGCGCGCGTTCCACGTTCCGGAAAGCCTGGGCTTGGGCCTCAAGAGCGATCTGCGCACGCGGCTGAACTACAGCCAGGCGCACAACATCACGACGATCGCCGACTCGGTGGGCGCGACGCAGGCGCGGTTGCAGGACAATGGTCGGCAGGCGTTCAACTTCACGGCCGACGTCGCCGCGATGGACAACGCCACGTTCACGCTCCAGGCCTCGCACGTGATCACGTTCGACAAGAACTTGAATACGCGAACGGCGCAGACGATTTTCACCGCGCTGGTGCAGTTTCAGGTGTTTGGGACGGGGAAGTGAGATGTCATTCCGAGGGACGGCTTTGTTCGTGTCATTCCGAGGGACGGCTTTGTTCGTGTCATTCCGAGGGACGGCTTTGTTCGTGTCATTCCGAGGGAGCGAAGCGACCGAGGAATCTTGCGTCCGGATAGAGAGCCTTCTGTCGTGACGCTGGATCCCGCGCTGCGCTCGGGATGACAGCCTCCGCCGTTGTCCATCGTCGTGCTAGGATTAACCTTATTCTTACCAGAGACTTGACAGTGCGAATGCTGCTCCTCCTCTGCGCCGCCGCCGTCGCGCTCACCGGGTGCGACAAGATCAAGGACCGTTACGCCGGCCCCAAGACGGCGTTCGACGGCCAGGCCGCGCTCAACTATACCAAGGAGCATCTCCAGTTCGGTCCGCGCACGCCGGGCACACCCGCGCACGACAAGGCGGGCGATTGGATCGTGGCCGAGATGAAGAAGCGAACCGACAGTGTGATCGTGCAGACGTGGACGCAGACCACGGCGAACGGGACCACGCTCGCGATGAAGAACGTGCTCGCGCGCTTCAATCCCAAGGCGACGTCGCGCGTGTTGTATCTCACGCACTGGGACACGCGCCCCACCGCCGACGAAGATCCGAATTTCGGCAATCGCGCCCGCCCAATCCTCGGCGCGAACGACGGGGCGTCCGGCGTCGGCCTTTTCCTCGCGCTGGGTGACGTGTTCAGGAAGACGCCGCCGTCCGTCGGCGTCGACTTGCTGTTCGTCGACGGCGAAGATTGGGGCGCGTTCGATCCCGACAGCTCGGGCAACTATCCCGACGCGCTGTTCGGCTCGCAGTACTTCGCCAATCATCTGCCGTCGCCCGACTACAAGCCGCTGTACGGCGTCCTGTTCGACATGATCGGCGACGCGGATTTACAGATCTATCAAGAGCAGAACTCGGTCGACAAGGCGCCCGAAGTGGTGAGCCGGGTATGGCGGACGGCGGCGGATTTGGGGTATCAGAATTATTTCCGCGCGCAGGTGATGCAGCCGATCACCGACGATCACATTCCGTTGCTCGCGAAGGGCCTGCACGTGATCGACGTGCTCGACTTCCAGTACGGCCCGTTGCCCGCGAACGCCGGCCCGAACGATGTGCCGAGTCCGAGCTATCACCACACGATGGAGGATACGATCGACAAGGTATCGGCGAAGAGCCTGCAAATCGTCGGCGACGTGGCGGTGACGCTGGTGAAGTAGCCGACTACGGCTGAACCCGTCCGCCGCTCATCGCTTCAGCCATGCGCACCGCGTTGTACGCGTTGACGATCCCGCCCGTCACCGACAGCGATTTGAACGACACGCGTTGCGTCATCTGCTTCGGATCCGGCTGATAGACCGTCTGGTCGAGCTTCATCACCGACGCGAGAATGATCTTCTTGACGTCGGCCGCGGAGAGATTCGGGTAGTAGCCCATCAGCAGCGCCGCGAGTCCGCTCACGACCGGCGCCGCCATGCTCGTGCCGCTGTCACGCTCGTACTTGTTGCCGGGCACCGTCGAGAGAATGTCGACGCCGGGCGCGAACACGTCGACGAGCCGCTCGCTGTAGTTCGAAAAGTTGGCCGCGAGCGAATCGCCGCCCTTCCACGACGACGCGCCGACTTCGATCCAGTTCTGCGGACGCCCGCCGTCGAGATAGACCGGCGTCGGGAAGTTGTGTCCCTTCGCCAGGTCCGCGCCGTCGTTGCCGGCGGCGTGTACCATCAACACACCATGCGCGTCGGCGTAGCGCACCGCATCGTCGACCGCGGACTTGTAGGGCGAGTACGGCTTTCCAAAACTCATACTGATGATCTGCGCGCCGTGATCGACCGCATACCGAATCGCGTTCGCGACGTCCTTGTCGCGCTCGTCGCCGTCCGGCACGGTGCGGATCATCATGAACTTCACCGCCGGCGCGATGCCGTCGACGCCGATGCCATTGCCGCGCACCGCGCCGATGATTCCCGACACGTGCGAGCCATGGCCCGCGTTCGGGCCCATCACGTCGCCGTTGCCGTAGTTGTGCTGCGTGACGTCCGAATAGTTGTCGCCGACGATGGTCCGCGGATTGTACGACGGATCGAGCGAGTACTTGACCTGCCCCTCGAGCGACGTCAGCCCTTCCTTGATCTGCGCCGGCGTCGCGCCCTCGGCATCGAGCTCCAGGAAAATTTGTCGAGCGCGCGAGACTTGCGCGGAGGTCGCCGGATTGATCGCGCGCACGCGCGCCGCATCGAGCGAGTCGGCGGGCACATGCGCCGCCTCGGCGAGAATCGGCAAAATCTGCTGTAGGAGATCGTTCACCTGCCGATAACTCGCGGCGTTGCTTTCGACGTCGGCGCGCTGCTTCTCATAGTCGGCGTCGATCGCTCTGCACTCCGCCGCATCGGTGATCGGCGGCGCGCCACTCGCGGCCGGCTTGTTGTGGCAGCGCGCATACTGACGCGTCACCTCGAAGGTATCGAAGTTCACGTCGCCGCCATTGGCGCCGCCGATGAAATCCCAACCGTGCAGGTGCGTCTGCGGATCGGTCCAGAGGTTCGGCCGCAGATCCACATGCGCCGTGTCGATGCCGTTGTCGATGACCGCCACGAGCACCGTGCGCTTGGGCGTCCGCCCGGCGAGCAACTCACGCATGGCGCGCTCCGAGCTGATGCCCGGAATGCCGTCGATCGATTCATCGAGCAGCTGCCAATTCCGCGGCAGGCTGCTGACGTGCACGGCCGGCACGCGTGTGGGCTGACCGCCCGCCGCGGGCATTGGCGTCGCTGCAGTAGCCGTCGCCGGCGGCGAAGCGGGAACAGGCGTCGTAGCAACGGTGGCCGGAGCGCCGCAGGCCGCGGCGGTCACGAGCGAAACGAGCGCGATGCGGAGAGACAGCGGCATCATCCAGGATCCTGGGTTAAAACCGAGTTGGAAGACGTTCCCTCGAACGATAATGCGCCGTCGCGGCGGGACGCATCGGACTTACGCGATTCTTACGCCCGGCTGCATACAATCCGCGGGTGCGTGGGACGATCCGATGTCGGCCGCAATCGAACGATGATGGTGGCGGCTCGTCCGCCCATAGGTTGCGCCCCATGACGATGCGTGCAGACCACAAAGCCCTGCTCTTCATTGGCGCCGTCGGCGTACTCGGCGCCGGCGTCCGCGTCGTGCGAGCGTCCACGGCGTCGGATCACGGCGATCAGCCGGCGCTCGCGCACCAAATGCAGGCGGCCGATTCATCGGCTCACGCCCAACGCGGCCCGCGACCAAAGTCCAAGGGTCGCCGCGGCGGTGCAAAGTCACCCGCCGATTCCACGCCGGCACACGCCGCGCCGACGCACGGCGCCGGCGCGCTCGATCGCCCCGGCTACATCAACGGCAAACTCGACCTCGACGCCGCCTCAGCAGCACAAATCGACTCACTCCCCGGCGTTTCGACGCTGATGGCCAAACGCATCGCGGTCGACCGCATGCTGCGCGGCCCATTCGTGAATCGTGATGGACTCAGGCGCGTGAGCGGTGCAGGCCCGACGTTCGTCGCCCGCATCGATTCACTCGTGACGTTCTCCGGAACGGTGCTTCAACCCAGTCCGACGGACACGATCATCCCCGCACGCTCATCGAAACGCGCCGCGCCGCGCCCCCAAGCGCCTAAGCCGCCGTAACGCCCCGACGCCCCGACGCCCCGACGCCCCGACGCCCCGACGCCCCGACGCCCCGACGCCCATACGCCCATACGCCCATACGCCCATACGCCCATACGCCCGCACTCATGCCACTCGTGGCGCCGCAAACACCGGCGCCGCCACAAGCGCCGTCGCCCCACGCAACCGCGGATAACTGCTCGCGGGATCCGGCAGCAACGGCGTCTCCGCCGCCACCGGGGTCAACGCACGCTCCGCGATTCCTTCCCGGATGATCGGCTCGACGTGATCCCAGACGTCCGTGATCTCGCCGCCGATGAAGATCTGCGCAGGATTCAACGAGTTCACGATCACCGCCAACCCTCGGCCCAGATATCGCGCGGTCTCTTCGAGGGCGGCGAGCGCCTTGGCATCGCCATGTTTCGCGCGATCGATGACGTCGGTGATCGTCAAGCCGGACTCGCGGAGCAGGTGGCGCGCTTCCTTGCGCGAAAACTCGCGGCCCATGTAGCGCGACATCGTCGCCAGATTCGACGTGTACGCTTCGAGGCACCCACGCGCGCCGCACAAACATCCCGGTCCATTCGGATCCACGGGAATGTGTCCGAACTCGCCGGCCGTGTAGTCGTGCCCGCGCACGACCTCGCCATTCATCACGATCCCGGTGCCGACGCCGTCGGAAACGGTGACGTACACGAAATCGCGCGGCGTCTCCGATCCGCGCTCGCCCAACCACATCTGCGCGATCGCACACGCGATCGGCGCATTCTCGATGTGCACTTCGTATCCCGTCGCTTCGGCGAGGGCGTCGCGCACATCCACATCGCGCCAGCCAAGCTGAGGCGCGTTGAGCACGCGCCCCGTGCTCTGGTCGATCATGCCCGGGATCACGAGTCCAATGCCGTTGCATTTCTTTTCGGCCTGGTTCGTTTTCAGGAGTCGAGCGATGCGGCGCGCCAACAGCTTGACGAGCTCGTCGGGCTCGGGCACCGTGTCGAACGCTTCCGTCGCGATCGCGTTGCCGGCGAAGTCGCTCAACATCAGATAGGTGCGGCTGAACCGGACATCGATGCCGACCGCCAATCGATCCTGCGTGCGAACGTACAACATCATCGGTTTGCGCCCGCGCGGCGCGTTGATCGTGCTGCCCTCGTACAGAAATCCGTCGGCAATCAGCTCCCCAACGAGCGACGTAATCATGCCGCGGCCAATTCCCATGCTCCGAGCCAGATCAGCTCGCGAAACCGGTTGGTGCTCTCGAACCAGGTTCAGAAGGATCTGCCGGTTGATGTCACGCGTCGTGGACCGCGTCGCCCGTACGAAGCTGCGTGTGTTGATCTTACGCATCGCTAAGTTATTGTTCGGCAATGAGATACCAACAAGTCCACGCGACGTGAGCCGGGTCTGTGTTCAGCTGATATCGCGTGGCGGCCAATATACGGGACTATTGCGCGGCCGATATTGTTCGTAATTTGAACAAATGCTGGCCCCGCGCAATATCCGCCTTTCCCACCAGGCCTTATGAAACGTGGCATCCACCAGCCGCTCCTCCTGAACGAGGATCGATTCTTCGATTCGGATCCCGCCATCCGAACCGCGGCCCGTTCCATATATGAAGAGACGCGCGAGCTTCCGCTCATCTGCCCGCACGGGCACGTCGAGCCCGCGCTGCTCGCCACGAACCAGTCATTCCCCGAGCCCACCGCACTCCTGATCGTTCCGGATCACTACATCTTCCGGATGCTTTATTCCCGTGGGCTCTGCATGGAATCGCTCGGCGTTCCGACGCGCGACGGCACCCCCGTCGAAACAGATCCGCGCAGGATCTGGCAGCGGTTCGCCGAGCATTACTATCTGTTCCGCGGAACGCCGACGGGCGTGTGGCTCGATCACGAGCTCCACGACCTGTTCGGCGTTCGCGAGAAGCTCGACGGCGGTACGGCACAGGCGATCTATGATCAGATCGCCGAGCGGCTGGCGTCGCCCGAGTATCGTCCGCGGGCGTTGTTCGATCGCTTTAATATCGAAGTGCTCGCGACGACGGACAAAGCCTCGGATCGGCTCGAGCATCATCGCGCGATTCGCGAATCGAACTGGAGCGGCAACGTCGTTCCGACCTTCCGTCCCGATGCGGTCTTCCGGATTGCGACCCGCGCCTGGCGCGGCGAGATCCAGGCGCTCGCTGCCGCGGTCGGTCGTCCGATCGGCGAGTATGTCAACTTCATCGACGCTCTCGCCGCGCAGCGCCGCTACTTCAAGTCACTCGGCGGCACGGCGACCGATCACGCCGTCGTCGAGCCATACACCGAGCGGTTGAGCGACCTCGATGCATCGCAGCTGTTCGCGCGCGCGTTGGCGGGGCAGGCGACCCCGGGCGATCAGCGCCGCTTCGAGGCGCACATGTTGATGGAAATGGCGCGCATGTCGATCGAGGACGGGCTGGTGATGCAGCTGCACCCCGGCGCCATGCGCGATCATAACGTGCTGGTGGCCGAACGTTTTGGGGCGGACAAGGGCGGCGACATTCCGGTTGCGACGGAGTACACGCGCAATCTTTCCAATTTGCTAAATACCTATGGCAACGACCCGCGCCTGACGATCGTGCTGTTCACACTCGACGAAACCAACTACGCGCGTGAGATGGCGCCTCTCGCCGGACACTATCCGGCGCTGCGCCTTGGACCGCCGTGGTGGTTCCATGACTCCATTCAAGGCATGACGCGCTTCCGCGAGCAGGTCACGGAGACGGCGGGGATCTACAACACCGCCGGCTTCAACGATGACACGCGCGCGTTTTGCTCGATTCCCGCGCGCCACGATCTTGCGCGGCGTATCGATGCGAACTTTCTAGGCGGCCTCGTCGCGCGGCACATCGTCGACATGAACGATGCGCGTGTCATGGCGCGCGCGCTGGCGTACGACCTGGCGAAGGAGACGTACCGCTTCGGAGATATCAGTCGTGCCGCGAGCCGTGCCGAGCCGGGACGGGTTCGCGCGGTGTCGGGGGGCGAGGCGTGACACCGGAGAAGCCCGCGGTCATCCGCATCGCCGATCGCGACAACGTCGCGATCGCGCTGCGTCCGATCGCGGCCGGCGAGCGCGTGATCGTCGATGGCGCGTCAGTCGTCGCGCGCCAGGACGTACCCGCCGGCCACAAACTCGCGCTCGCCCCCATCGCGCGCGACGAGCAAGTAATGAAGTACGGCGTCCCCATCGGCAACGCCACGGAAGACATTCAGCCAGGCGACTGGATCCACTCGCACAACTTGAAGACCGCTCTGAGCGGTGTCCTCGACTACAAGTATTCTCCGCGCACCGCCCATACGCCCATACGCCCACACGCCCATACGCCCGTCTTCAAAGGGTTTCGCCGCGCCAACGGCAAGGCCGCCACCCGCAACGAGCTCTGGGTGCTCAACACCGTCGGCTGCGTGAATCATGCGGCCGAGCGGATCGCGAGACAGGCGGCGGAGCGGTACGCGGGGAAAGTGGACGGCATCCACGCCTTCGCGCATCCGTACGGCTGCAGCCAGCTCGGCGACGATTTAAAGAATACTCAACGCGTGCTCGCCGGCCTGCTGCGTCATCCGAACGCCGGCGGCGTGCTCATCCTCGGCCTCGGCTGCGAGAACAATCAGCTCAACGAGCTGATGGCGCTCGCCGGCGACATCGATCGCGAGCGCGTCGCGTTCTTCAATACGCAAGACGTGATCGACGAGCTCGAGGAAGGGACCGGCGCGGTCGCGAAGCTCATCGAGCGGATCTCGCAGGACAAGCGCGTCGACGTGCCGGTGACCGAGCTCGTGCTCGGCCACAAGTGCGGCGGCTCCGACGGGTTCAGCGGCATCAGCGCCAACGCGTTGCTCGGCCGCGTGGCGGATCGCATGACGGCGCTCGGCGGCAGCGTGATTCTCACCGAAGTACCCGAGATGTTCGGCGCCGAGCAGCAGTTGATGAATCGTGCGACGTCGCCGGAGGTGTTCGACGGCGTCGTGAACATGGTCAATGATTTCAAGAACTACTTCCTGCGGCACAATCAGCCGGTGTACGAGAATCCGTCGCCGGGAAACAAGGCCGGCGGCTTGACGACGCTCGAGGAGAAATCGCTCGGCGCCATTCAGAAGGGCGGACGCGCGCCGGTCTCGCGCGTGTTGCGGTACGGCGAGCCGCTGCGCGATCACGGTCTTTCGCTGCTCGAGTCGCCGGGCAATGACGGCGTGTCGTCGACGGCGATGGTGGTCAGCGGCGCGACGCTGCTGCTCTTCACGACGGGCCGCGGCACGCCGCTCGGCTTCCCGGTGCCGACCATCAAGGTTTCATCGAACAGCGAGATTGCCGCGAAGAAGCCGCACTGGATCGACTTCAACGCCGGCTCGCTGCTCGACGGAACGAAGACGATGGCGCAGCTCGAGGACGATCTCTTCGCGCTGATCCTGAGCGTCGCGTCGGGCGAGCTCACCAACAACGAGAAGAATGGCTATCGCGAGATCGCCATCTGGAAAGAGGGAGTCACGCTCTAGATGCACGATCGTCCCCGGCTCTCGCGCGAGGTCGTGGCGTTGCTCGCCTTCAGCGGCCGCACCGACGTCGAAGTTCCTCCGGCCGAGGTCCTCGAGCTTCGGGAGCGAGTGGTACAGTTTGGAACCGGCGCGTTTCTGCGTGGTTTCGTCGAGTACTTCGTGGACGAGGCCAATCGCGCCGGAGTGTTCGACGGCTCAATCGTGGCCGTGTCGTCGACGGGCAGCAGCCGCGACGTCATGCTCAACGAACAGGACGGTCTGTTCACGCTGGCGATTCAAGGCATCGACGACGGGATTGCGCGGCGCCGGCATCGCATCGTCGCGTCGCTGAGCCGCGCCATCTCGGCGCGCGATCAGTGGGACGCGGTGCTCGCGGTGGCGCGTGATCCAGATCTCGAGCTCGTATTCTCGAATACGACGGAAGTCGGCATCACGCTCGACCAGAGCGACGAGCTCAATGCGCATCCGCCGAAGTCGTTTCCCGGCAAGTTGACGCGCTTTCTGTTCGAGCGCGCGACGGCCTTCGACTACGATGTGTCTCGCGGCGTCGTCGTGTTGCCCTGTGAGCTCATCGAAGACAACGGCGACGCCTTGCGTGCGATCGTCCATCAGCTCGCGCGGCGCTGGAATCTCGATGCGCGCTTCGGCGCGTGGCTCACCGAAGCCGTGCAGTTCTGCAACACGCTCGTCGACCGCATCGTGCCGGGTGCCCCGCCGCGTGAAGAGGCACAGCGCTGTGAGGAATTGTTCGGCTATCGCGACGGGCTGCTGACCGCGTGCGAGACATATGCGTTGTTCGCCATCGAAGGCGATGAGCGAGTCCGGCAGCGCATACGCATCGCCGATGCGGACAGCCGCATCATCGTCACGCCCGACATTCGGCCGTATCGCGAACGCAAGGTGCGCATTCTGAACGGCGCCCACACCATCTCGGTGCCGCTTGCGCTGCTCGCGGGATTGGCGACCGTGCGCGAAGCTGTCGAGCACGAGCGCGTGGGCGCGTTCATGCGGCGCGCCGTCCTCGAGGAGATCGTGCCGAGCATCGACGTACCCGACGCCGAGGTATTCGCGCGCGACGTGTTGACGCGTTTCGCGAACCCGTACATTCAGCATGCGTTGATCGACATCACGCTGTACGGCACGACGAAGATGCGCGTGCGTATCGTGCCGTCCATTCTCGCGTACGGCGAGCGTTTTGGCCGCGCACCGGCCGCGCTTGCGTTTGGTTTCGCGGCGTATCTCGCCTTCATGCGCGGCGAGCTGCAAGCCGAGCGTCGCGCCGCGGGACTTCCTGTACCTGAAGACGGCGAGGGCGAGCGCATTCGCGCGGAGTGGCGCACCGTCGATCCGCAGGTTGATGACGACATCGTCTCGTTCGTCGAGCGCGTGTGCGGTGACGAGGCGCTGTGGAACGCGGACCTGACTGTCGTGCCGGGATTCACCAGTCTCGTTGCCGAGCATCTCATTCGGATCGTGCGCGGAGGCGGGAGCGGTCGCGCCATTGCCGCGCTGGACGCATTTCTTTCAGAACCTGCTATCACACAGTCATGACCACGTTTGCCACGGCCGACGAAACGCTGGCGCGGCTGCGCGCCGTGCGCATCGCTCCGGTGATCACGATCGACGATCCAGCTGATGCGGTACCACTGGCACGCGCGTTGGCCGAGGGCGGTCTGCCGTGCGCGGAGATCACGTTCCGAACGCCGCGTGCGCCCGAAGCGTTGCAGCGCATTTGCGCCGAGGCACCCGAGCTGCTCGCTGGTGCGGGGACGGTGTTGACGCGGGATCAAGCCAAGCGCGCACGCGATGCCGGCGCACAGTTCATCGTCGCCCCGGGATTCAACGCGCGCGTCGTCGACTATTGTCTGGAAAACAGCATTCCGGTGTATCCGGGAATCGCGACGCCGACTGAAGTGGAGATGGCGCTGGAGAAGGGCCTCAAGACGTTGAAGTTCTTTCCCGCCGAGCCGATGGGCGGACTCGATTTTCTCAAGGCGATCGCGGCGCCGTACGTCGACGTCAGCTTCATGCCGACCGGCGGAATCAATCTCACGAACGTCGGACACTATCTCGCGTTCAAGCGCGTTGTCGCGTGCGGCGGATCGTGGATGGCGCCGGCGGACTGGATTGCCGCAAAACAGTTCGATCGCATTCGTGAAGCATCGCAACGCGCGGCCGAGGCCGCGCAGGGCAAGACGGCGGTCGTCGTATGAGCCGCGTCGTCACGCTCGGCGAGGTCATGTTGCGGCTCAAGTCTCCCGGCTTCGAGCGGTTGTTCCAGTCGCCGATGCTCGAAGCGACATTCGGTGGTGCCGAGGCGAACGTCGCGTCGTCGCTCGCGCAGTACGGTGTCGACGCGCGCTTCGTATCCGCCATTCCCGCCAACAACGTCGGCGATTCGTGCATCGCGGCGTTGAAGGCGTTCGGTGTGGACACGTCGATGATCAAGCGCCAAGGCGACCGGCTCGGGATTTACTTCCTCGAGAATGGCGCGAATCAGCGTCCGTCGCGCGTGACGTACGATCGCGCCGGTTCCTCGATCGCAACGGCGAAGGCAATTGATTTCGATTGGGACGCCGTGTTCGCGGATGCGGATTGGTTTCATGTCAGCGGCGTGACGCCAGCGATCAGCGCGAGCGCCGCTGAGCTCTCGTTGGCTGCGGCGAAGGAAGCCCGCCAGCGTAAGCTGGCGGTTTCGATAGACTACAATTATCGAAAGAACCTCTGGAAGTACGGCAGGAAGGCGCCGGACGTGATGCGCGAGCTGGTGGCATTCGCCACCGTCGGCATCGCGAACGAGGAGGACTGCCAGAAGGCGCTCGGCATCGAGGTGGACGTCGATGTGGCGTCGGGCCGGCTCGAGCACGACAAGTACCGCGCGCTGGCGGAGAAGGTGTTGAAGACGTTCCCCAATCTCGAGAAGCAGGTGATCACGCTTCGCGAAAGCCACAGCGCCGATCGCAACGGGTGGAGCGCGTGCCTGTTCAACGGCAAGGATTTCCTGATGAGCCGGCGCTATGACATCACGGATATCGTGGATCGTGTCGGCGCGGGCGACTCGTTCGCCGCGGGTCTCATCTACGGTGTGCGCGCATATGAGAACGATCAACAGGCGCTGGAGTTCGCGACCGCCGCGTCGTGTCTCAAGCACTCCATTCATGGCGACATCAACCGCGTCGGCGTGAGCGAAGTCGAATCGCTCATGCAGGGGGACGCCAGTGGACGTGTCCAGCGCTAAGCGCGATCCCGCCGTCACGGCGTCCGGCGCGACCGGACTTGCCGTGAGCGGCGCCTTGATGAAAATCGGCAGATATCGATGGACGATCTGCGCGTTGCTGTTCTTCGCGACCACGATCAACTACATCGATCGCCAGGTCCTTGGCATTCTCGCGCCGACGCTGCAACGCGAGCTGCACTGGTCGGAGACACAATACAGCGCGGTGGTGTCATGGTTCACCGCCGCCTATGCGATCGGTTTTCTCTTCGCCGGACGGTTGCTCGACAAGGTCGGCACGCGCATCGGCTACGCGATTTCGATCGTCGTGTGGAGCTTGTCGGCGATGTCGCACTCGCTCGCCCGCAACGCATTTCAGTTCAGTCTCGCCCGCTTCGGACTCGGCCTTGGTGAATCAGGCAACTTCCCGGCGTCGATCAAGACCGTCGCCGAGTGGTTTCCTTCGCGCGAACGCGCGTTGGCGACCGGCATCTTCAACGCGGGGAGCAACGTCGGCGCGATCGTCACGCCGCTCGTCGTGCCGTGGATCGCACTGACGTTCGGATGGCGCGCGGCGTTCATCTGGACGGGTTTGTTGAGCGCGACGTGGTTGATCTTCTGGCTGATCGTCTATCGTCCGCCGCAGGAACATCCTCGTCTCTCGCAAGGCGAACGCGAATACATCCAGAGCGAGCCCGCCGAGTCGACGGCGCGTGTGCGCTGGCTCGAGCTGCTCGGCCACCGTCAAACGTGGGCGTTCGCGCTCGGCAAAGGCATGACGGATCCGATCTGGTGGTTCTATCTCTTCTGGCTGCCGAAGTTTCTCGACGCGCGCTACGGTGTGAAGCTTGGCGCGATCGCGGCGCCGCTGATCGTGATCTATCTGCTCGCCGACGCCGGGTCGATTTTCGGCGGCTGGTTGTCGGGCGCATTCATCAAGCGTGGCTGGTCGGTGAACGCCGGCCGCAAGACGACCATGCTCGTCGCCGCGCTGCTCATCGTTCCGACGATGTTCGCGCCGAGCGCGCCGAACGTGTGGCTGGCCGTGTTGATCGTGGGCGTGGCGGCCGCGTCGCATCAATGGTGGTCGGCGAACATTTTCACGCTGGCGAGCGACATGTTCCCGAAGCGCGCTGTCGGTTCGGTCGTCGGCATCGGCGGGTTCTTCGGTGCGGCGGGCGGCTTTCTGTTTCAACGCGCGACTGGATGGGTGCTCCAGCGCAACGGCGATAACTACACGCCGATCTTTCTCGTGTGCGGATTGGCGTACGTCTCGGCGCTGCTCGTGATTCATCTGCTGTCGCCGCGGTTGGTGAAGGTGGATTTGGGCGTATGAGCGCGGCCGTCATTCCGAGCGCCCTTGTCCTTCCGAGCGCCCTTGTCATTCCGAGCGCCCGTGTCATTCCGAGCGTAGCGAGGAATCTCCCGTCCCGTCGGATTGGCCGGGCCCTCGCTCGGGATGCTAGATCCCTCACCTTCGCTTCGCTCAGGCTCGGGATGACAGGCTGTGCTGCGCTCGTGCTCGGGATGACGCCGTTACGCGCCCAGAATCCAAACCCCATGGATTCAATCCGCAAGCTGCCAGGCTATCGCCCCGCCGCCGACACGACGACGTATCTCGCCGAATCGCGCATCGAGAAGTTCGTTCCGCGAAGGCGCCACGCCGCGTGGATGGCATACCTCGCGAGCTCGCGTGCGATGTACGCGCGCGACACCGCGTCGATGCATCAGGAGCTGCGCACGCTCGGCAAAACGGAAATGGTGCGCGCGCCGTACACGCACGACTTCTCCGTGAAGAGCTACATGACGCCGGCGTGGTTCGCCGGTGACTCGGCGCGCCGCATGGCCGAGTCGATTCTCAGCTTCCAGGCGCCGAACGGCGGCTGGTCCAAGCACGTCGATTTTGCGGCGCACAGTCGCCAGCCGGGCGAGAGCTATTACGCTGAGAGCAATGAGTGGGAGTGGATCTCGACGGTGGACAACGATCAGACCACCGAGGAAATCCATTTCTTGGCGCACGCGGACTCGGCGCATCATGATCCGCGCTATGAGCGTGCGATCTCGCGCGGCATCGACTACTTGCTCGCGTCGCAGATGCCGAATGGATGCATCCCCCAGGCATTCCCGCTCGAGGGCAGCTATCACGACGCCGCGACGTTCAACGACAACGCGACCGTCAACGTGCTGAGCATCTTCCGCGAAGTCGCCGCGGGAGATTTCCAGAATGTGAATGTGAAGCAGCGCGCCGCGGCGAGCGCCGCGGTGATGAAAGGCATCGCGTGCATTCTCGACGCGCAGGTCAGCGTCAACGGCGTGTTGACAGCGTGGGGCCAGCAGCACGATCCGCTGACATATCTCCCAGTAAGCGCGCGATCGTACGAGCTGACGTCGCTCACGGCGCTCGAGAGCGCGGAGATTGTCGATTTCCTGATGACGCTGCCGCGCCCGTCGCAAGACGTGGTGAAGGCGGTGTACGCGGCAACACGATGGCTGCGTTCCGTTCAGCTGCATGGCCTGTCGTACGCGCACTACGAGCTTCGCGCCGATCCCAACGCGCCGCCGCTGTGGGGCCGTCTCTACGAGATCGGCACGAATCGCGTGATCATGGCCAATCGCGAGGGCATCAAGCTCTACGACTGGAACCAGCTCACCGACCGCCGGTCCGGCTATGGCTGGTACACGACACTGCCGGCAGCGACGCTGGCGCGTTTCGACGTCTGGTCCAAATCGCACCCGAGCCCATGAACCGCAGACAATTTCTTCGTGACGGTGTTCTTGCCGCGACGCTCGTGTCTCCGCTCGCCGCGGCGTGTCGCTCGGGGCCGCGTGTTGGTTCGCCGATGCCGCCGAGTGGAAAGAGTGGATGGGATCTCGTGCCCGAGATTCTCGCGCGCATCGTTCCGCCGACATTTCCGAATCGGGACTTCGACATCACGCGGTACGGCGCGCGCGCCGACGACTCCGATTGTACCGATGCGATTCGCCGCGCCGTCGAAGCGTGTGCCGCCGCGGGCGGCGGCCGCGTGTTGGTGCCCGCCGGCCGCTTCCTCACCGGGCCGATTCATCTCGAGAGCAGGGTGAACCTCCACGTCGCGAAGGGCGCGACGCTGGCGTTCACTCGAGACACCTCGAAGTATCTCCCCGCCGTGCTCACGCGATTCGAGAGCACTGAGCTGATGAACTACTCGCCGTTCATCTACGCGCTCGACCAGAGCGACATCGCTATCACCGGTGAAGGCACGCTCGACGGCCAAGCCGACGAAGCGCATTGGTGGTTCTGGAAGGGAAGCAAGGAGTCGGGCTGGAAGGCCGGCATGCCGAACTACAACGCGTCGCGTCAGCGACTGCTCGACATGGCCGAGCGGCGGGTGCCGGTCGCGCAGCGCGTGTTCGGCGAGGGCGATTGTCTGCGGCCGAATTTCATCCAGCCATATCGCTGTAAGAATATCCTCATCGAGAACGTCACGATCGTGAATTCGCCGATGTGGGAGATCAACCCCACGCTCTGTCAGAACGTGACGGTGCGCGGCGTGAAGATCAATACGCACGGACCGAACAACGACGGCGTCGATCCCGACTCGTGCTGCGACGTGCTCATCGAGCACTGTGAGTTCAACACGGGCGACGATTGCATCGCCATCAAGTCGGGGCGCAACGAGGATGGCCGCAGGGTTGGCGTGCCGAGCGAGAACATCATCGTGCGCGAGTGCCAGATGCGCGACGGCCATGGCGGCGTCAGCGTCGGCAGTGAGATCTCGGGCGGCTGCTGGAACGTGTTCGCCTACAACTGCCGCATGGACAGCCCAATTCTGTATAGCGTGCTGCGCCTGAAGAACAACGCGATGCGCGGCGGCGTGCTGCGCGACATCTACATGCGCGACGTCACGGTGGGACAGGTCTCCGACGCCATCCTCTCGATCGACTTCACCTATGAGGAGGGCGCCAAGGGCCGCTTCACGCCCGTCGCGCGGAACATCGAACTGCGGCGCGTCACGAGCGAGAAAAGTCCGCACGGCGTGGTGCTCAAGGGATTTCCGAACGCGCCGATCGAAGATGTTCGGGTGCTCGACTGCACCTTCAAGAATGTCTCACAGGGCAACGTGATCGAGAACGTGCGGGGGTTGAATTGGGCGGGAACGACGATCAATGGCGTCAAGGCGCAGTGACTCCACCCATTGTCATCCCGAGCGAGCTTGTCATCCCGAGCGAAGCGAGGGATCTCCCGTCTCGGCGGATTGGCCGGCCCCTCTACCGCGACGCTAGATCCCTCGCGCTGCTCGCGCTCGGGATGACAGCGCCTCTCCAGGCGCAATCCAAGCCCTGGTCCACCCGCGTCGCCGAGTCGGTGATCGCACGCAGTCCGGTCGTCGTCTACGACAAGTGGGATTACGTCGCGGGCCTCATGCTGCTCGCCATCGATCGCGTCGGATCAGAGACTCATCAACCAAGGTTCGCCGCGTACGTCCAGCGCAGCGTCGATTCGCTCGTGCATCCGGATGGCTCGATCGCCGGCTACGACCAGAGCGAGTTCAATCTCGATCAGATCAACGAAGGCCGCGCGCTGTTCATTCTCGCCGACCGCACGCACGACCCGCGATACCTGCGCGCCGCCGACAAGCTGCGCGACCAGTTGCGCCATCAGCCGCGCACCGCGGAAGGCGGCTTCTGGCACAAAAAGATTTACCCGCAGCAGATGTGGCTCGACGGCCTGTACATGGCCGAGCCGTTCTACGCGCAGTATGCATTGCGCCACGGCGATACGACGGCGATGAACGACGTCGTTCGACAGTTTCTGCTCGTCGCCCGACATCTGCGCGATCCGAAGACGGGCCTCTACTACCATGCGTGGGACTCGGTGCACCAACAGCCGTGGGCCGACAGCGCCACCGGCCTCTCGAAGAATTTCTGGGGCCGCGCGGTCGGCTGGTACCTCATGGCGGCGATGGACGTGCTCGACGATCTGCCGAAGACGCACCACGACCGCCCGGAATTGATTCGCGTCGTTCGCCAGCTCGCGAGCGACGTCGCGAAGGTGCAGGATCCGGTCACTGGCGTCTGGTGGCAGGTGCTCGATCAACCAAATCGCGCGGGCAATTACCTCGAAGCATCCGCATCCGGAATGCTCACCTACGCCTTCGCGAAGGGCGCGCGACTCGGCATACTCGACTCGTCATACCGCGCCGTCGCGAATCGTGCGTTCGACGGCATGCTGAAGCAGTTCGTGACGGTCGACGCCAACGGCCTCGTCTCCATCAACGGCATCTGCAAGGTCGCGGGACTCGGCGGCAATCCACCGCGCGATGGCTCCTATCAGTACTACGTCTCCGAGCCTGTCGTGTCGAACGACTACAAGGGCGTCGGACCGTTCGTGCTCGCGGCGCTGGAGCTGGGTCGATGAGCGTGCTCGATCGCTTCTCGCTCGCCGGCAAGCGCGCGCTCGTCACCGGTGCGAGTCGCGGCCTTGGGCGCGCGATGGCGATTGCGCTCGCCGAAGCTGAGGCTGACGTCGTGTGCGCCAGCTCGAGCGAGGATGGCACGGCCGAGACGGCGGCGATCATTCGCGATCTTGGAAGACAGGCGTGGACGACACACGCCGATCTCGGCAGTCGTGACGAAGTCGCGCGCATGGCCGATGATGCCGAGCGTCAGGCCGGATCGATCGACATTCTGGTGAACAACGGCGGCACGATCGCACGCTTTCCCGCGGCGGAGTTTCCCGACGAGGAATGGGATCGCGTGCTGCGCACCAATCTGGATTCCGTGTTCGCGCTGTCGCGCCACTTTGGCACGAAGATGATCGAGCGGCGCGCGGGCAAGATCATCAACGTGGCGTCGCTCTTGTCGTTCAGTGGCGGCATTACCGTGCCCGCGTACACGGCGAGCAAGCACGCGGTGGCCGGGTTGACCAAGGCGCTGGCGAACGAGTGGGCGAAGCACAACGTCCAGATCAACGCCATCGCGCCCGGCTATTTCGCCACCGACAACACGCAGCGTCTTCGTGCCGACTCGACGCGATTCGCCGAGATCAGCGCGCGCATCCCGGCGGCGCGCTGGGGTGATCCTTCCGATCTCGCGGGCGCCGTCGTGTTTCTGGCGTCGCCGGCGAGCGACTATGTCAATGGCCACGTCCTCGTCGTCGACGGTGGATGGGTGGCACGGTAATTAGCAAACTCTCATGCATCTTCTTCCCGACTCCATGCGCTCCCGCACGCTCTCGACCGAAGAGCTGCGCTCGGCGTTTCTCGTCCAGGGGCTCTTTCAGCCCGACGCGATCAATCTCCGGCACATCGATCTCGACCGCGTCGTGCTCGGCGGCGCGGTACCGACCGGCAAGCCGCTCGAGCTCGAGGCGCCGGAATCGTTCGCGGCCAAATTCTTTCTCGAACGCCGCGAGCTCGGCATCCTGAATATCGGAGCGCCGGGGAGCGTCACAGTCGATGGCAAGCGATTCGACCTTTCGCGGCTCGACGTGTTGTACGTCGGTCGCGGGAGTCGCGACGTGCACTTCGCGAGCGAGTCGGCCGGCGAGCCGGCGCGGTTCTATCTGATCAGCTACCCGGCGCACGCGACGCATGCGACGACGCACATCAAGGGTGCGGACGTCACGGGCAGTCCCATCGGCAGCGCCGATCGCGCGAACTCGCGCAAGATCGCCAAGTACGTCCATGCCGACGGCGCGGAGAGCGCGCAGCTCGTGATGGGTGTGACGCAACTGGCGTCAGGCAGCGTGTGGAACACCATGCCCGCGCACACGCATTTCCGGCGCACGGAGATCTATCTCTACTTCGACGTTCCCGACGACGGCGTCGTCGTGCACCTCATGGGCGAGCCGACCGAAACTCGCCACCTCATGGTGCGCAACGAAGAAGTCGTTCTCTCGCCTCCGTGGTCGATTCATTCGGGCTGTGGCACGTCGAACTACACGTTCTGCTGGGCGATGGGCGGCGAAAACAAGGACTACACCGACATGCAGGCGGTCGACACGAGGGAATTGAAATGAGGGAAATGAGTGTCACTCCGAGCGAGCTTGTCATTCCGAGCGCAGCGAGGAATCTGCCGTCCCGTTCGCGCGGCTGGCTACGCGGAACGCACGCAAGGTCCCTCGCTGTCCTCGCGTTGCTCGGGCTCGGGACGACCAGCGTTCGCGCCCAATCCTCCTACACCATCCGCGCCGAGAATACGTTGTCGCTCACGCGGAGCGATGAAACGATCGCACTGCCGTGGAGCGACGTTCACGCGCGTCTCAACGTGAGCGCCGCCAATCAGGTCCGCGTTCGCGACGTCGGATCCGGCCTCGAGATTCCGTCGCAGGCCGTGGACAACGACGGCAACGGCACGATCGACGAATTGATCTTTCAAGGCTCGTTCGCGCCCGGCGAGATCAAACGCTTCACGATCGAGGCCGGCGCGCCGGCGCCCGTGAAGACGGAGCGCGTCTATGCGTCGCACCAGGATCCGCGCGACGACGTCGCGTGGGAGAACGATCGCATTGCCTATCGCATTTACGGTCAGGGACTGTGGAAGGTCGACTCGCTCCTCAGCAGCGGCGTGGACGTATGGGTCAAGCGCGTGCGCACGCCGATCGTCGAGAAGTGGTACGCCAAGGGTCACGATTTGTACCACCACGACACCGGCGAGGGCGCCGACTTCTTCGACGTCGGCCAATCACTCGGCGCCGGCGGCACGGCGATCTACCGGGACAACAAACTCTATCGCGCGTGGAATTTCAAATCGTGGAAGATGATCGCGAACGGTCCAGTGCGCGCGATATTCGAGTTGTATTATCAGCCGTGGGAAGCCGGCGGCATTCGCGTGACGGAAACGAAGCGCATCGCGATCGACGCGGGTCAGAATCTCAATCACGTGACGAGCATTTTCCGTCAGGAGAATGCCGCGCCCGGCACCGACATCACGTGGGCGACTGGTCTCGTGAAGCGCAAAAATGTCGTCGGGTCGGAGAGCAAGGCGCAGCCATGGGCGTGGCTGTCCGAATGGGGGCCGGTGCTCCCGAAGGACGGCGGGCATGGCGATCTCGGGCTTGCCGTCATGTTGCCGCGCGACGCCGTCGCCGATTGGAAGGAGACGAACGATCACTATTTCGCCGTCTCGCATGCGCGTTCGGGTGAACCCGTGAATTACTGGATCGGCGCCGGCTGGACGGGCAGCGGTGATTTCCGCGACGTCAGCGACTGGCAGACCTATCTCGATCAGTTCGCGCAGCGGCTGTCGATACCGGTGAAGGTGACTGTGGAGGGAAAATGACTGATATCTCGAATGTCATTCCGAGCGAAGCGAGGAATCTGGCGTCCCGTCGGATTTGCAAGTCCCTCTACCGCCATGCTGGATCCCTCGCCGCGTTGCTCCTCGGGATGACTGGTGCACTGCACGCTCAAGACACCCGCACCGTCACCGAGCCGAAATATCCGTCCGCCTGCACGACGCTCACCGCCGAGCTCGCGCCGGTCGCCGACACGACGCTCGCCGATGCGGACGAACGCAAGCTCGACACGCGTCGCATTCAGAGTGCGATCGATCATTGCGGATCGGGTCAAGCAGTCGTGCTCCGCGCCGACGGCGAAAAGCGCGCGTTCCTGATCGGTCCGATCACACTCAAGCGCGGCGTCACGCTGCGCGTGGACACGAATGCGATCGTCTTCGGCTCCCGCGATCCCAAGGAGTACGACATCGACGGTCGCTGCGGCACCGTCGACGAGAAAGGGCACGGCTGTCGTCCGCTGATCAGCTCCGACAACGCGGACGGCGCCGCGATCATGGGGCCGGGCACGATCGACGGCCGCGGTTGGGCCAAGCTCCTCGACAAGACGGCGTCGTGGTGGGATCTCGCGCAGTTCGCGAAAGTCACCAACAAGAGTCAGAGCTGTCCGAGGCTCATTCAATTCACGAAGTCGAACAACGTCGTACTCTTCGACGTCACGCTCAAGAATTCGCCGAACTTCCACGTCGTGTTCGATCGCGGCAATGGCTTTACCGCGTGGGGCGTGTACATCGACACGCGCGATCCGCGTGCGCGCAACACCGACGGTATCGATCCCGCGAGCGCGACGAACGTCACCATCACGCACAGCTTCATCAACACGGGCGACGACAACGTCGCGATCAAGGCCGGGGCCATCCCGAGCTCGCACATGACGATCTCGCACAACCATTTCTATCGCGGTCACGGCGTGTCGATCGGCAGCGAGACGGACGGCGGCGCGAGCGCGATCCGCGTCTTCGATCTCTCGATTCAAGGCGCCGACAACGGCATCCGCATCAAGTCGAACGCGGCACGCGGCGGCCTGGTGCACGACGTCGAATATCGAGACGTCTGCATTCGCGACACGAAGGATCCGATCGAGATGGACACGCACTACACCGCGTCGGCGACGACGACCGGCGACATGATTCCTGAATTCCGCGACATCCGCCTCAAGGACGTGCGCGTGCAGGGCGGCGGCAAGGTCATTCTCGAGGGATACGACGAGAGGCGCCGGCTCGGCATGACGTTCGACAACGTCGTGTTCGACGATCCGTCGAAGATCAAGGTCAGTGCAGGGCATGTGTCGATCGCGAAGGGCCCGGGCCCGATGAATCTCGACGTCACCGGCGAGGACGTGCATGTCGCCGGCACGACGTCCGACGCGCCCGCGAATTCCTGCGTTGGCAAGTTCGTTCCGATGCCGACGGCCTCGACGTCCGCCGCATCGAAATACAATGCGGTGGTCGATGCATCCTTTCGCGGCTCCGAAGGCGACAGCTCCAGCGGCGCGCCGACCTTTCGCACGCTCGGCGCCGCGCTGACGGCGCTGCCGCCGAATGGCGTCGGCCGAGCGGCGATCTTCATCAAGAACGGCCGCTATCACGAAAAGCTCACGATCGATCGCCCGTACGTGACGCTCGTCGGCGAGTCGCGCGACAACACGGTGCTCACCTACGCCGCCGCGGCAGATACGCCCAGCCCGGGCGGTGGAACGTATGGAACGCGCGGGAGCTTCACGCTGAGAATTGTCGCGCCTGACTTTCGCGCCGAGAATCTCACGATCGAGAACGCATTCGATTACCCGGCGAATGTGGCCAAGCCGGATGGCGACAAGACCAAGCTCAAGAACATGCAGGCCGTCGCGCTCATGCTCGACCTGGGCTCCGACCGCGCGTCATTCGAGAACGTGAAACTCACGGGCTTTCAGGACACGCTCTTTCCCAACTCGGGTCGCGCCTATTTCCACAAGTGTGAAGTCTGGGGCCACGTCGACTTCATCTTCGGTGCCGGGCAGGTGGTGTTCGATGACTGCGACATCGTCTCGCGCGATCGGCATAGTCAAACGCTCAACGGCTACGTGACCGCGGCGAGCACCGACGTCTCGCAACCGTATGGATTTCTCTTCATCAACAGCCGCCTGAAGAAGGACAACCCCAACCTCGCGCCGAACTCCGTCTCGCTCGGCCGCCCCTGGCATCCGTTCGCGAATCCGCGCGCGAACGCGAGCGTCGCGTTCATCAATTGCTGGATGGACGATCACATCGGCGCGAAGGGCTGGGATCGCATGTCGTCGGTGGATTCGACGGGCACGCGCATCTGGTACGAGCCGTCGTCGGCGCGATTCGTTGAATTCGGCACCACCGGCCCAGGCGCCGTAACGAGTGCAACGCGACACGTGATCACCGCTGCCGAGGCGGCGAAGTATACGCCGGCGGCGGTGCTGAACGGTTGGGTGCCGGCGCCAAGCGGGCGTTAGTGATGTTGCCGGTGTTCCCCGTGTCGCGCCTCACCCTCGCGGCGCTCGGCGTCGGCGGCCTGATGGCGCTCGCCGCGCCGCCGTCGATAGACGTCTACATGATCGGCGACTCGACGATGGCCGACAAAGTGGATCCGGACATGAATCCGGAAGTCGGCTGGGGCCAGGTCTTCCCGAAGTATTTCACGAGCGACGTGCACGTGCGCAATCACGCCGTGAACGGCCGCAGCACGAAGAGCTTCATCGATCAGCATCGCTGGGACAGCGTGACCGCGCAGCTCAAGCGCGGAGATTACGTGTTCATCGAGTTCGGCCACAACGACGAGAAGCAGGACGACACGAGCCGCTACGCCGCGCCGCACGGCGCGTACAAGGCGAATCTCGAGCGGTTCATTGCCGATACGCGATCGAAGGGCGCGACGCCGATCTTGTTGACGCCGATCGTCCGCCGCAGCTTCGACGACAAGGGTGAGTTGAAGCAGACGCACGGCGACTATCCCGCGGTGGTGAGAGAAGTCGCGAAGGAGACGCGTGTCGCATTCATAGATCTCGAACGAGACACTCGCGCCCTGATCGCCCCGCTTGGCCCCGAGAAATCAAAGGTCGAGTACGACTACATGCCGCCGGGCGCGTCGATCATGTTCCCGAGGGGGAAGGCGGACGACACGCATCTGTCGAAGCGCGGCGCGCTCGACGTGGCGGGGCTGGTCGCGCGCGATCTGTCGAAGATGGATCTGCCGCTCGCGAAGTATCTGCGGCTCAAGCCGGATCCTACGCCGGATCCAGTCGCGCTGCGCCTGTGGGACACCGTGCCGGGCGCGGTGGGCGACAGTGTGATCGACACGCCGACGATCACGCCGTTCCTCGTGCGCGACTCGAACGGCGCAAAGGGCTCTGGCAAACCGACGAGCGCGATGATCGTGTTTCCGGGCGGCGGTTACGAGCATCTCGCCACGGACAAGGAAGGTTTTCAGGTGGCGCGCTGGCTCAACACGCTCGGCATCAGCGCGTTCGTGGTGCGCTATCGCCTGGGCCCGCGCTATCACGATCCCGCGCTGCGCATGGATGCGCAGCAGGCGATTCGGCTAGTACGCAGGCGTGCCGCGGAGTGGAACGTCGATCCGCATCGCGTGGGCGTGATTGGCTTTTCGGCGGGCGGGCATCTCGCTGCCACCGTCGCCACGCAGTTCGATTCAGCGACGCGGCCGGACGTGGCGATGCTGATCTATCCGGTGATCACCATGGCGTCGCCGTACGCGCACGCGGGCTCGCGGCGGAATCTGCTCGGGGAGCCGGCGTCGGACTCGGCGATCCATGTGATGTCGGCGAACGAGCGGGTGAGGCCGGATATGCCGCGGACGTTCATTGTGGCGAGTACGGACGACCGGACGGTGCCGGTTCAGAATTCGCTCATGATGTATGAGGCGTTGTTACGGGCGAAGGTGCCGGTGGAGATGCATATCTTTGAATCGGCGAGGCATGGGTTTGGGCTCGCGGCAGCGGATAGTGTCGTGGGCGCGTGGACGGGGTTGGCGGGGAGATGGTTGGTACGGGCGGGATTCTAGCGCTGAGCGTTTGAGGCGCTGAGACTGTATGATCCTGTGGCCTAAGCGAGCTATCGAAAATCACTGCTAAATTGCGCAGGCCACTTGTCGTTGGGTAGCTATACAGTTCTTACATGAGCGACGTTTCAGACCGAATTCGCGCGAGCATGGCGGTCCTCGGGCTGTCTTTCCTGCCGTCAATCCGGCCGCTCGCGGTTCCAAATGATTTCGGCGACGAGCTCATACCGGCGGGAACCGCTGTTCTGATTTGGTACCGCGGTGAGCGCTATGTGCTCAGTGCCGCGCACGTCGTCGAGCTGTACCCCAATTACACGTACTACATCGGATCGATGCGGAGCTGGATCGAGATCCCAGGTCCATGGACTGTGAATCGCCCTTCGGGTGGAAACCGCGAAGGCGACACGATTGACATCGCCTTTCGGCACGCACCAAACGCATTCGCAGAGCAGCTCGATGGTTGCACATTTCTCTCGGCCGACCAGCAAGCGACCACAGAACAAGTGAGGTTCAATGGGCCGTACCGTTCAAAGTATGTCGCCATTGGTTACCCGCTGAACGCCTTCAAGATCAAGCGCTACTCCAAGACAACCGTTCCGGGCAACATCGCATATGCGGGGGGAATCGCGTCGCCCGATTCCTACATCAACGAGAAGCTGAGCGCTACGGCGAACCTAGTGTTGGACTCTAAGTGGGATTCGATCGTTGGCGAAAAGGGTCTGCAAACCTCGCCGAAGCTGGAAGGCATTAGTGGCGGGGCCATCATACGGCTTAGATCTATTGAAGGGCTGGGCGATTTGACGCGGCCACAATTAGCAGGCATTACAATCGAGGAACGCAGGCAGGCAAGACTGCTCGTCGGAAATCGTCTCGGCGTCTACACGGAGGCTATCAATCGTGCTCGTACGGCCTAACCCTCCGAGCAGCTCCCTAACGAACGCTGAAACTGACAAGGAATGTGCGGATGGCACCCTGCCGCGCCCGGCGCTGTTATTAGACTTCTTTGTGCTTTCGAAGAATTGACCGGCTCACTCTTTCACCGACCTGCCCGTACGATGACCCGTCGACCACTGATTCGATTCATTCTCGGCGTCGCGTTCTGTTTCCCTTGCACGTTTGCCGTTGCCCAAGCGACGACAGCCCCCACTTGGGGGCCACTCGGCAAGCTGCTTGGATCATGGACAGCGGATAGCGGCGGCGGTGGCCGGCCGGGAATGGCGGTACGCGGAGGAGAAACATGGGTGCGGGACCTGAACGATCGCGTGATCGTCCGCCGTGATTTCTCCGAGTATCCGGCGACCGCTCAGCGGGCCGCGTTCCGTCATGAAGGGCTCATGGTGATTGCGCCCGCCGCCGCAGGGTTCGCGGCGCGTGCCTTTGACAATGAAGGCCACGTGATCACGTACCAACTCGTCGCGAGCGACACGGCCATCGTGTTGACGTCCGACGCCGTGCGTGCGCAGCCGCAGTTCCGATTGACCTACCGACCGACGCCGAACGGATATGATGTTGGCTTCGAGATCGCTCCGCCCGATCGACCGGGGGAATTCAAGCCGTATGTCGCCGGCCGGCTGCACCGCGCGCCGTAGTGTCGACTGACGCCTTCGCGACCTACTTCATCCTGGGCGGCGCCTTCTTCGCCAACCCTGCCATGCGTGCCGAGTTTGCGCGCTTCAGCACTGTCTATCGCACGCATGAATCCATGAAGCCCGTCATGCCGCTCGGCATGCTCGGTATGCTGCTCTCGATGTTCGCCCTCGCGGCATTGGTCGCGATGATCCACCCCGCCGGCGCGGGCGTCGTTGCCGGCGTGCAGTTCGGATTGCTCATCGCCCTGTATGCCTTGGGCTCTTTCGTCCTGCACAACCACGTCAATCTCAACATCGGCGGGCGATTGACGGCACTCCAGGGCATCGCGTACAGCGTGCAGTGGGTGGTCGTCGGAATGGTGATCAGCCTCGTGTATCGAGGCTGAGTGTCGCGCATGCGTTGCAGCTGACTCAAACTCGTTCGCCAACAGAGGTGCACGTGGAACGATCCGCCGCGGTGACCTATTACGAAAAGCTCATTGCCACGAATCCCGCGGTGGAGCGAAAGGGCGATACCGTGCCCTACACATCGCTCAACGGGCACATGTTCAGCGCGTTGCACAAGGACAACACGGTGGCGCTGCGGCTTCCCGAAAAAGAGCGCGAGACGTTTCTCGAGAGGTATCGAACGTCTCTAGCCGCGCAGTACGGCGTGGTGCAACCCGAATATGTGGTCGTGCCTGACGCACTGCTGGCCAAGACGAAGGAGCTCGAGCCGTACTTTGCCGCGAGCTATGAATACGTGGCAGCGATGAAACCCAAGCCCACGACCAAGAAGAAGGCGAGCGCAAAGAAGCGGCGCTGACGTTTAGGCCGGGCGCCTTGCGATTGCGACGAAAGCGTGCGAAGCTACTATCGCGATAGTAGATTGTCATGCTCTCCGCGCCGCCCACTCATGCGGGAACCACTCATGCGCCGATTTCCCACGCTCTCCTCACTCGCGGCAACGCTCACGGCCGCTCTGATCGCCACCGCCGCGAGCTTGCCGGCGCAAAACGCACTCGGCACCTGGCAAGGCACTCTCCAATTACCCGCGCAGCCGCTTCGCCTCGTCATCGACATCGCGCGCGACAATGGCCGGCTCAAGACGGTCCTGTTCAGCCTCGACCAACGCGGCTTCGAAAGTCCGATCACTGCGGACACGATCACGATCTCTTCGCGCACGGTGCGACTCGTCTTCAGCCGAGCCCGCGCGGAATTCATCGGCACGTTCGACCGAACCGGCGACACACTCTCCGGTTCCTGGATGCAAGGTGGATCGTCGCCGCTCGTGCTCGTGCGAGCAACCGCACAAACCGCATGGGGCGATAAATCATCGCACGCGATTCGACAGATCGCCGTCGATACCACCGTCTCTCTCGAGGTACTCGACTGGGGCGGCACCGGACGTCCGGTGGTGCTCCTCGCCGGCGCCGGCAACACCGCGCACGTCTTCGACGACTTCGCGACGAAGCTCACTCCCCGATATCACGTCTACGGGATCACACGCCGCGGCTTCGGTCGCTCGAGCGCGCCGCCATCCGGCTACTCCGCCGACCGCCTCGCCGACGACGTGCTGGCGGTACTCGACTCGCTACGCCTCGCGAAGCCGGTGCTGATCGGCCACTCGATCGCCGGCGAAGAACTGAGCTCCATCGGATCGCGCCGTCCCGAGCGCGTCTCGGGTCTCGTGTATCTCGATGCAGGCTACGTGTACGCCATGTACGACAGCACGCAGGAGAACACCCTGATGGACATGTACGACGTCCAGCGAAAGCTCGCGAAGCTCTCACCCGCGCTCAGTCCGCGCGATCTCGAGAACATTCTCAACGAGCTGCTGACGACGAGCCTTCCCCTCATGGAGCGCGACATGCGCTCGTGGTCGAAGCACCTCGCGGCGCGCCCCGACCGCGACGTCACACCGCCACCGTTCGCGCGAGACTTCGTCGCCGATTCACTGTTCGCGGGCGAAGAGAAATTCTCGACGATCCATGGCCCGGTGCTCGCGATCTTCGCGGCACCGCGCGAAGTGTCACCCGCACTACTGAAGGATTCCGTAGCGCTCGCGAAATCCGACTCGGCGTATCTCGCGGGCGTCATGCCGCAGATCGACGCGTTCCAGCGCGGAGCGCCGGGCGCACGCGTCATTCGCATTCCGCACTCGAACCACTATGTGTTCAGATCGAACGAGGCGGAGGTACTGCGAGAAGTGTTTGCGTTCATCGACGCTCTTCATTGACCACGGACAACGGCGGACAACGGCGGACCGACACGGAGACGGCGTCAACTGCGGTCAACTGCCGTTTGACGCCTTCGTATTGGAACACCCTCAGGACCCATCGATTCGCGAAGCGTCCTGAGGCTGTCTTAAAAAAGCAGTCACTTAAAACGTCGTTCAACCGCAGTTCAACGCCGTCTCCGTGCCGATCAGTGTCGTCCAGCAGTTTTCCGTGGTATTGCTTTACTCGAACAAAATCGAAATCGCCGTATCCGTCGCGAACAAGCGCGACTCGCGCACCGACCCGGCGTCCGTGACTCGCTCGAGATGGGCAGCACGAATGGCGTCGGGATCTGAATAGTCCGCGAAGATGATGGGATTGCGATACCGCCCCGGCCCCGCGTCGGGACTGTACGCCTGCGCAAAGGCGGTGGTTGCCGAAGCAACCACCGCCAAGAGCAGATTCCTCGCTACGCGAAGAATGACGTTCACGTTTTCGAGGACTCTGGTGTCACGCCCAGCGCCCACCGCCCACCGCCCACCGCTACTGCCACCCCGGATTCTGCGTCAGCTTCGGATTCAGATCCAATACCCGCTGCGGAATCGGCATCAACTTGTACTTGTCCGGAATCGGACCGTTGTTCGCCTTCGGGAACTTGCTCGTGCTCGACTTCGCGTGCGCCATGCTCTGTTCGATGCGCGCCTTCGACCACGCCCAGTTGCGTTGATCGTCGAAGTATCCGTTCGGCCCCTCGAGCGACAATTCCCAGCGACGCTCGTTGAATACCGAATCTCTAAAGAGATCGTGGCTCAGCCCCGGCGTCATGCTCGGAATCCCCGCGCGCTGGCGAATCGCGTTCACGGCCGCATACGCCTCCGCCCCCGGCCCACCATTCACCTCGTTCGACGCCTCGGCGATCATCAACAACACTTCGGCGTAGCGGAGAATGATGTAGTTCGGCTCTTCCGCGCCCGTGCCCGTCATCTGCGGGTCGAGGAACTTGCGCGGGAACGGCGTTTCGCTCGCGTACGGCTGCGACGCGGTCTTGGTCTCGTCCCACGTCACGGTCGTGCCGTTCTTGTTCCACGAGAGCACGAACGTTCCGTCGAGCCGCTTGTCGTCCTTGCGGAAGGTATGGAACCAGATGCTCTCCGCCTCGAACGATCCGTTCGTCGATGCACCGAGGAACGGTGCCGTGGCGTTCGGCGCCATGTGCGACGAGAGGCGACCACCCAATCCCGGGGCGCGCACGTTCTGGATGTCGAAGATCACTTCGCTGTTCTGCTCCTTCACCGTGCCGCCGATGAAGTCGAACAGCGATTTGTAATCGGACACCAGCGAATACTCGCCGTCAGACTGCACCTGCTTCGCCATCGCGAGCGCGCTCGCCCAATCCGCCGCCGTACCAACGCCCGTACCCGCGCGCTGGAGATACATCTTCGCCAACAACGTCTTCGCGGCGCCGCGCGAGGCACGGCCGATGTCGGAGCCCGTGTACGACTTCGCGGGCGGCAGCACCGCGATCGCGTCCTTCAGATCCTGCTCGATCTGCGCATACACTTCCTGCGCCGTATTGCGCGGAATGGCGAGACTGTCCAGTCCTTGCGTCTCGTGCAGCTTGAGCGGCACGCCGCCGAACATCCGCACGAGATTGAAGTAGTGCAGCGCGCGCAGGAACTTGGCTTCGCCAACGATGCGCGCCTTGAGCGTCGCATCCATGTCGATCGCCGGCACGTGATCGAGCACGGCGTTCGCGCGGTTGATCGCGTCGAACGCCGACGCCCACACCGCCTGCACGTACGCGTGGTTCACCGGAATGTTGTACACGTCCGGCTGGCTGCGCTCGTTCGTCGCCGACAATCGCGACGTCCACATCTCCGTCGAATGCTCCACGAGCATGACGAAGTCGCGGCCGTAGTAGTTGTCGCCGGTGCTGTTGATGAAATCCGCATACACGCCGTTGATTGCCGCGATCGCGTCGCCGGCGTTGCGGTAGAAGTTCGTGGGTCCGATGAAGTCGAACGGCTGCTCGGTCAGAAACTGCTTGTCGCTGCACGCCAGGCCCACGGTCAACGCGCCGAGCGCCAGGACGATCTTGATTCGCTTGTGCATATGAGTCAGATCTCCGCGCTCAGTAGGTCAGATTGATGCCGAACGTGATGCTCTTGGCCAGCGGATACGCGCCCACGTCGATGCCGCGGTTCACGTTGCCGATGCCAAGGCTGCTCACGTCCGGGTTGAAGCCGCTGTAGTGCGTCCACGTGTACAGGTTGGCGCCGGTCACGTACACGCGCGTGTTCGACAACCCGGCGCGGGACAACAACCGCTCCGGCACCGCCGCGTCGAGCGTGAGGCTGCGCAGCCGCAGGAACGAACCATCCTCGAGCAGATCGCTCGTAATGTCCGAGCCGATCGTGCCGGGCGTGAAGTTCACGCGCGGGAATTTCGCGTCGGGGTTCGTCGGCGTCCACGCATCGGTGAATCGGTCCGCGACGATGTTCGTGCCCGGGCTGCCCTGCTCGAGACGCACGTTGTTCATGTTGAGGATCTTGTTGCCGTACACCGCGTCCATCATCGAGCTCAGACGGAATCGGCCGAACGAGAATGTGTTCTGCCATCCCGCGGTGAACTTCGGATTCGGGTCGCCGATGATCGTGCGGTCGTGCGCGTCGATGCGCCCGTCCGGAATCGGACGGCCGAGCGTGTCGGCGACGTCGAGCAGCTTCACGTCGCCCGGATTCCACTTCGTGCCGCTCAACGGCTTGACCTGCGCCGTGTACGTCGCGGCCGACGCCGAGTCGCGAAGAATGCCGCCCGCCTGGTAGCCGTAGAACACACCGAGCGGCTGGCCAACCTGAATGAGCGTGCCGAGCAGTTTGAGATCGCTATTGATGCTGTTGGCGAAGATCTGCTGCACGCCGCCCAGGTCCAGCACCTTGTTCTTGTTGTGCGAGTAGTTGAGCGTCGACGTCCAGCCGAGCGCGTGCGCCTTGGTGTCGAGAATCGTGAGCGTCAGGCCGAGCTCGTAGCCGTTGTTCTGCACGGCGCCGACGTTCTGCAGCGCGGTCGTGAAGCCGCTCTCGAACGGCAGGTTGACGGCGAGCAGCAGGTCGCTCGTCTTCTTGCGATACATGTCGGCCGTGAAACTCAAGCGTCCACCCCAGAGCCCAAGATCGGCGCCCAGGTCCAACTGCCGCGTCGTCTCCCATCCGAGATTCGGATTGCCGATCACCGCGGTGAAATACCCCGGCACCACCGTGCCGCCGAACGTGTACTGCTGCGGCAGCAAGTGCGCCATCGACTGATACGGACGAATCGATGGATTGCCGGCCAGTCCGTACGACGCGCGGAACTTGAGCAGCTCGATGCTCGGATGCTTCGCCATGAACGGCTCGTCCGACACGCGCCAGCCAAACGCCGCGGACGGGAAGAAGCCCCACTGATGGTCGGCGCCGAAACGCGATGATCCGTCTTCACGACCCGTGACCGTGAACAAGTACCGATTCGCCAACGTGTAGTTCACGCGTCCGAGATACGATGCGAGCGTCCAACGCGTGTGGCTCGACCCGACCTGCGGTCCACCCGTCTGCGTTCCCGCGCCGATGCTCTCGAAGTTGTCGATGTCGCTGACGAACTGGCTGTTCTGAATGTTGCTGTTGACGAGATCACTCTGCTGCCGCGTGTACCCGGCGATCGCGCTGACCTGATTCAGGCTGTTGTTGAAATCGCGATCGAAGCTCAGGAGGTTCTCGTTCAGCCAGTTGGTGGTGTTCGTCGTACCGCGCTTCGCGTAGCCGTTCGTCTGCGAACCCTGGAGCGTCGTGCGCGGGAAGTACGTGTCGCGCGAGCGGTCGCCCAGATCCGCGCCGAAGGTCGAGCGGAACTTGAAGCCATGAGAGAACTGATATTCACCGGCGCCGTTCGCGAGAATGCGCGTGTCGCCAATCCGGTCGACGACGTCGTTCGCCATCGACACGGGGTTCGGGATGTTGGTCGGCTGGAGCACCGACGGGAGATTGCTCTGGCCCATCAGCGTGTACGCGCCGTTGGCCTGGCGAACCGGCAGAATCGGGAAATAATCGATCGCCGCGCCGACGGCGCCCGCGCCAGCATTCAACGACCCATCCGTCGGCACCGAATTACTGCTCACTCGGCTCACCGATGCGGTGCTCGAGAGATGCAGATTCTCGCCGACGTTCTGATCGAGATTGGCGCGCAGCGAGACGCGGCGGAACGAGGAGTTGATCACGACGCCCTGCTGCTGGAACACGCCGCCAGAGAGCGCGTATCGCGTCGCATTGAGGCCGCTGCCGCCACCCGTCACGCCCACTTGCAGGTTGCTGATCGGCGCCGACCGGAAGATGAGCGATTGCCAATCGGTGTTGGGCAGCGTGTCCGGATTCGCGAAGAGCACGCCGGTGCCGTTGTTCACGGACCACGTGTTCACGAACTGCGCGAACTGCTGCGCGTTGAGCAAGTCGTAGCGATGCGCCACGCTCTGCGTGCCGGCGTAGGAGTCGATCGTGAAGCGGGGCCGTGCGGACTGGCCGTGCTTCGTCGTGATGATGATGACGCCGTTCGCGCCGCGCGCGCCGTAGATCGACGTGGCCGACGCGTCCTTCAGAATTTCGATCGACTCGATGTCGTTGGGGTTGAGCGCCGAGAGCGGATCGGAGGGCACGGTGGTGCTCGCATCACGGCCGCCGTCGCTCGGATTCTGCGCATCCGGATCGTTCTCGATCGGGAAGCCGTCGATGACGTAGAGTGGTTCGTTGTTGCCGGTGACCGACGAGCCGCCGCGAATGCGAATCGACAGAGCGCCGCCCGGCGCGGACGACGCCTGCGTCACCATCACGCCCGGCGCCGCGCCTTGCAGCGTCTGCTCGAGCGAGAGGACCGGCGTCTGATCGACGTTCGGCGTGACCGACGCGACGGAGCCGGTGAGGTCGGAGCGCTTCTGGGTGCCGTATCCGACGACGACGACCTGATCGAGGGTGATCGTGGCCTGCGCCATCGAAAGATTCACGGTGGCCGTCTGGCCGGCGGCGACAGTGACGGCCTGCTCGGTCGGCGAGTATCCGATGCGCGCGGCGCGCAGGTGCTGCGCTCCCGCGGGCACTTCATTAATAGTATATCGTCCGTCGACGCCGGTCCGGGCGCCCAAGGTGGTGCCGGAGATGGTGATGGAGACGTTGGCGATCGGGGCTCCCGCGACGCGGTCGGCGACGATGCCGGTGATGCGGCCGGTCCCGCCGGCTTGTGTCGTTTGTGCGATGAGCGCCGGCGGTGGCGTCGTCGCTATGGTGAGGAGCAAGAGAGGGAGGGGGACCGCGCTACGGATGACAGCTCGCAGCAAGTTCATGCGCACATCTCCTGGCTGGCTGGCCGGCGATGCCGATATTGTTCGTAAAACGAACAATATCGGCCGAAGGAGGGCCGCTGACATCCCGCCACGCCAGCGGCATATTGTTCTTCTTAGGAACTAAACCTTGGGCAATATGCGTCACATACCAAATCGGCGCCATATCCCCCGGCCGCATCGACGATTAAGACGGTCGACCACGGCACGAATTCATCAAATCAATACCCGGCGCCACCCATGCGCATGACCCTCCGCTGGTTCGGGCCAGCCGACCCGGTCCCCCTCGCGGCAATCCGCCAAATCCCCGGCGTCCACGACATCGTCAGCGCTCTCTACGATATCCCGGTCGGCGAACCCTGGCCCCGCGTCGCGATCGAACGCCTGGCTGAAACCATCGACAGCGCCGGCCTGGCGCTTTCGGTCATCGAGAGTATTCCTGTCCACGAAGACATCAAGCTGGGACGGCCCACGCGCGACCAGCTCATCGACCAGTACTGCGCGAGCGTTCGCGCCATGGGCGACGCCGGCGTCCGGGTGCTGTGCTACAACTTCATGCCGATCTTCGACTGGACGCGCACGGATCTCGCGATGCGCCTTCCCGACGGCTCGACGGCACTCGCGTACGATCACGCCGCGCTCGCCCGCATCGATCTCTCGCGCGGCACCGGCGATCTCCCCGGCTGGGCCACCGCATACGATGCGAGAACTCTAAACTCGCTCGTCGACGCCTACCGCGCCGTGAATGCCGAGGCGCTGTGGGAACATCTCGCGTACTTCCTGGAACGCGTCGTCCCCGCGGCCGCGAGCGCGAACGTCCGCATGGCGATTCACCCGGACGATCCACCGTGGCCGATCTTCGGCCTGCCGCGCATCATCACCGACGCGGCCGCGCTCGAACGTCTCACGCGACTCGTTGATCACCCCGCCAACGGTATCACGTTCTGCACCGGCTCACTGGGCGCCGCTGCAACGAACGACCTCCCGGCGATGATTCGCAGCCTCGGCGCGCGCGGCCGCATTCATTTCATGCATTGCCGCAACGTGCGGCGAACCGGCGACAAGCAGTTCCATGAAGTCCCACATCCGTCGCACTTCGGTGACGTGAACATGCTCGAGGTCATGCGCGCACTGCGCGACATCGGGTTCGATGGGCCGATGCGTCCCGATCACGGACGCATGATCTGGGACGAGCAAGGTCGCCCGGGCTACGGCCTCTACGATCGAGCGCTGGGGGCCATGTATCTGCAAGGATTGTGGGAAGGCCTCGGATCCTGAACCGTGCATTCTCCGACCCATCGTGCGATTATGATGGATCGCCAATGCAGACCAAGAAACTCCGCATCTACGTCACCGACGAAGTCGACCCGCAGGGCGTCGAGCTGCTGCGCGCCGAGCCGTCGTTCTTCGTCGATGAGCGTCCAACGCGACCGTGGACCGAGCTCGTCGGCGAGATCGGAGACTACGATGCGTTCATCGGCCGCAGCGCGACGAAGGTTCCCGCGGAATTGCTGCGCGCCGCGAAGCGGCTCCGCGTCATCGGACGCGCCGGCGTCGGCACCGACAACATCGATCTGCCCGAAGCCACCGCGCTCGGCATCGCCGTCATCAACGCACCGAGCGGAAACACGATCTCGGTGGCTGAGTTGTTCTATGGATGTCTGTTGTCGTTCGTGCGGCATCTTCCGCGCGCGTTCAGCTCCATGCGTGCGGGACGCTGGGATCGCAGCGATCTGCTCGGCACCGAGATCAAGGGGCGCACGCTCGGAATAGTCGGGCTCGGGCGCATCGGTGGCGAGATCGCGTTGCGCGCGCAAGCGTTCGGCATGAACGTCATCGCGTACGATCCGTACATCCAGCGCGAGCGCTTTGAGTTGCTGCGTGCCGAGCATGCGGAGACGCTCGAAGAGTTGTTGCCGCGCGTGGACATTCTCACCGTGCACACGCCGATGACGGACGAGACGCGCGGCATCATCGACGCGGAGGCGCTCGCGCTTCTCCCCGACGGCGCGATCGTCGCGAATTTTGCGCGCGGCGGTATCATCGACGAAAAGGCGCTCACCGACGCGCTGGCGAGCGCCAGACTCGGGGGTGCGATGCTCGACGTCTACTCGAAGGAACCGCTCGCGCCGGATCATCCATTTCGCACGAACGACCGCGTGCTGTTGACGCCGCACCTCGGCGCATCGACTGCGGAAGGTCAACGCAACGTCGCGGTGGACGTCTGCGTCGCGGTGCGAGATGCGCTGCTCGAGGGGGAGCTGTCGGGGGCGGTGAATCTCGCCGGCGCGGATCACGGACGGTGGCGCGATCTGCGGGGCGGACTCGCGCTCGCACGGCAAGCGACGTCGATCGCGCGCGCGTTGCTCGCGAATCGCGGCGCGCGCGCCATCGATCAAGTCACGCTGCATGTCGGTCGGCGATTCGCCGGCGCGGAAGGCTTGCTGGCGGCATCGGCAGCCGCCGGCGTGCTCGCGCCGATTGTGGGCGACGACCGAATCAATCTGATCAACGCGCGTGCACGGGCGAGCGAACGCGGCATCGCGCTCGCGGTGGTGCCGCTACAGTCCAGTGAAGATGAACACGCGGTGCGTGTGACGATCAGTGGCGCGGGACAGCAGATGATGGTTGGCGGAGTCGCGCTCGCCGGCGCCGCTCCGCGCGTCACGCGCATTGGCGAGTTCAAGGTAGACGTCGCGCCGCGGCGCACGCTCGTCGTGCTCAACAACGCCGACGTACCGGGCGTGATCGGTCACGTTGGAACCATCCTTGGCAACGCAAAGATCAACATCGCCGAGTATCATCAGGCGCGCATGTCGCAAGGCGGCGAAGCGTTGGCGGCGGTGACGGTGGACGGCAATGTGCCGAATCATGTCTGCCGGCAATTGCTCGAGATTCCTGGTGTGCGCGCGGCGACCGTGATCGATTGTGGCGACGGCGAGGCACCGTCGTGGAGCTGAGTCGGGACGCCGACGTCAGATTCTCGTACGCGCGCGACGCATCAGGGTTGGAGATGATTCCCGACGCGGTCGCGCGTCCGGCGAGTGTGGCGGACGTGATCGAGGTGGTGCGAAGCGCGCGCGCGGGCGGTGCGAGCATCACGCCGGCGGGCGCGCAAACGAGCACGACAGCCGCATCGATCGTCGATCGCGGTATTCTCGTTTCGATGCGCGCGATGTCGCGCGTGATCGACATCGACACCGAGGCGCGCACCGCTGTTGTCGAGCCGGGAGTCACCATCGGCGCGCTAAACGCCGAGCTCGCGTCGCTCGGCCTGCGCTTCACGCCCGATCCCACGAGCGAGAATGAAGCGACGATTGGCGGCGCCATCGCGTGCAATGCATCAGGCGCGCGCTCGCTCCGTTATGGCGCGACTCGTCCGCACGTACGCGCGGTGACGATCGTCAACGGCGATGGAGAGGTCGTCGAACTCGCGCGGCCGCGGCTCGAGAAGAATACCGTCGGCTTTCACGCGGTGCAGGATCCCGTCGACTGGATCGTGGGTAGCGAGGGAACGCTCGGCATCGTCGTGCGGGCGGAGCTGTCACTCGTGCGTCGCCCCGCGCACGAGATCGGATTGGCGATTCCATTCGCCGGCGAACAGGACGCGCTGCGATTCGTCGTCGCCGCGCGCGAGCAGACGGACACGCGCGCGGGTCCGCACGCGGAATGTCTGGAATACTTCGATGGGCAGGCGCTGGCGATCGCGCGCGGACACATTGGGCAACCGCGCTGGATGGACGGCGCTGCCGCGCTGGTCTATCTCGAGCAGGCGTTCGGCGAAGACGAGGCACGTGACGTTTCGCTCGATGCGTGGCTTTCGCTCGGCGAACGATTCGGCGCGAGAACGGATGACATCGAGGCGTACGAAGATGCGGCGGCCTTGCGCGATGCACGGCGATTTCGGCACGCCGTGCCGGCGTACATGAACGAGAAGGGCGCAGCGCGCCGACCGTTCGGCGGACGGAAGGTATCGACCGATTGGGCCGTGCCGTTCCGTCGATTGCCGGAAGCGCTCGATGCATCGCGCCGCGCGATCGACAACGCGAAGGTGGCGCCGCCGGTGACGTATGGACACGCCGGCAACGGGCATCCGCATCAGAATTACATCGCGCACGATGCGGAGGAGCTGGCGCGTATTTCGACCGCGGTCGAGCAAACGATTCACGCCGTGCTTCGCATGGGTGGCACCGTGGCTGCCGAGCATGGGTTGGGGAAACTCAAACGCCATTGGCTCGCGGCGCAGCTCACGCCGTTGCAACTCGACGTGATGCGCGCGATGAAAGCCACGCTCGATCCGCGACGATTGTTCGCGCCCGGCAACGTGTTTCCACCAGAATGACGCGTTACAAGACGCTCATCCTCGACGCCGACTCCACGGTGGCGGGCATCGAGGGGATCGACTGGCTCGCTCGGCGTCGAGGCGACGCGATGGAGCGGCGAGTCGCCGCGCTCACCGACGAGGCGATGCGTGGCGATATCCCGCTCGAACAGGTGTATGGGGCGCGACTGAATGCCATTCAGCCGACGAGGCAGGACATCGACGCGTTGTCGCGCGCGTACGTCGAGGCGATCGCGCCCGGGTGCGTAGAGTTGGTCGAAGCGGCGACGAACGCGGGCATTCGCGTTTTGTTGATCAGCGGAGGTCTGCGGCCCGCTCTCGTGCCTTTGGCGCGCGCGGTCGGGGTCGCCGAGTCGAATCTCTACGCGGTCGAGATTCGTTTTCAGGACGATGGTTCGTATGCTGGCTTCGACGAATCGTCGCCGCTCACCACGACGAATGGAAAGCCGGTGGTCGTCGAGCGGGCGCAATTGCCGCGGCCGATCATCGCGGTCGGCGACGGGTCAACTGATCTCGCGATGCAGCCGGTGGTTGATTGCTTTGTGGCGTTTACGTATTTCGTGGCGCGAGAGGCGGTGGTGCGGGGTGCCAATGCGGTCGCGCGAAATTTTGCGGATGTCGCGCAATTGATGCCGCTTGTCATCCCGAGCGAGCGTTAGCGAGTCGAGGGACCCCCTTCTCAGCGGAGCGCTGCGTAGAGCTCCTCCGTCGGGACGGGGGTCCTTCGACTCCGGCGCTGCGCGCCTTCGCTCAGGATGACACAGGGGGCTCAATTCGGCCGCTTCGCGCTCGGATCCCCCGTCGGCGGCGGCGCATGATCCGTCTTCGCCGGCGGTCCGAGCAGCTCCGTGAGAATCGGCTTCAACGCATCCGCCCAGATCTGATAACCTTTGAGCGTCGGATGCAGTCCGTCGACCGTCATGCCGTCGAGCAGCTTGCCATTCGCGTCGGCGAGCTTGTCGTTGATGTTGACGTAGCGAACGGTCTTCCCATCCGCGAAGCGCGCGATGTTCGCGTTGATGCGGTTGATCTCGGGCACCACGGCGAGGTTGTCGCTGCGCGGAAAGATGCCGGTGAGGATGATCGTCGCGTTCGGCGCCTTTCGGCGACAGAGATCGAGCAGCGCCTTCACGCCGCGCGTGATGTCGGCCACCTTCTCATCGCCGCCCGGCGTGCGCCCGACATTGTTGGTCCCGCCGAGGATGACGATCACCTTCGGATTTACGCCATCGAGCTCGCCGTTCTCGATCCGCCACAACATGTTCTCGATGCGGTCGCCGCCCCAGCCGAAGTCGGCGGCGTTCCATCCGAAGAAATTGGATTTCCAGTTCTCTAAAAAGGTCGGATAATCCGTGGCGCCCCAGCGGCGCGTGATCGAGTTGCCCTCGAAGTACACGTCGATCGTGCCCTGCGTGCGCTTGGCGAGCAGTTGCTGGTGCGCGAGCATCGAGTTCGCATCGGTCCGCGGCGCTGGGCGATCCGCCGGTGGTTCGCGTCGCGGTTGCGCTTCGGCCTGAACGACAGCGGGGCCTGCAATCGCCGGCGCCGGCGTATACCGCCGATTGAAGAAATAGTCCGCCCACGAGAGGAAGTATTTCCAGTTCGGCGCATCGGTATGGCCGCCGTCATGCTGCCGCCAGGCAAGCTCGCCGTCGAGCAGACCAACGTTCACCGGAGGCATTCGCTCCTTCATATAATCGTCGGAGACGCCAAGTCCTTTCGCGCCCAGCAGGCGGAAGACCGGCTGTGCGGCGACGGCCGCCATGTAACTGCCTTGATGGTCGAGCCATTTGGCGTCGCCGCGCTCGGGAACGCCGTAGCTCACGAACGTCAGGCGCGGCGCGCAGAGCGCGAGCAACTCGTGCGAGTCGACCGGAAGATCGTTCGGCGTCTTGCTGCCGAAGCTCGCCTGCGACGCGCCGTACTTCAGGAAATTGCCGGCCATCCAATGGTACTCACCGGTGCCGGTGAGACTCTCGACGGCTTCGCCCCAATTGCGGCGATGCAATTTCGCGCCGCCTTCACCCGACGATCCGATGAGCACGGCGGCGAATCGCTGATCGAACGCCATCGCGACCAACGCGGCCTTGCCATATCGCGACACTCCTTCGACCCCGACGCGTTTGGCGTTTACGGTCCGATCCGTCTCGAGATAGTCGAGCAGTCGCGACGCACCCCAGCCCCACGCGCGCAATGCGCCCCAGTCGTCCGGTTTGCGCGGCTGGCCTTTGTTCGCCAGACCGATGATGCCTTTGGTCAGCCCGGCGCCGTTGTCGGCTTGTACAGTTGTTGGATTCAAAAACGCGAAACCCCAGCCGTCGAGAATGAGCTGGTCGGTCGCGGGCGCGTCGCTGCCGGGTGCAGGTGGCGGCGGAGTGAATGGATTCGGGCGCGCACCCGGTGGCGCGGGCCGGCCGAGTGCCTGCGCGAGCGAGCCGGGGCGAAACATGATCATCGCCGGGACGGGCGCCTTTGCATTGGCCGGAACGACGAGCGTCACCGGTATGTCGACGGTAATGTCAGGATACTCTGAATTGTCCGCGTGGCCGACGAGTTGTGTGCCGATGACAGGCCGCCCGGCGATCGTGCCCGTGTCTGTCTCCGTCACCGTCCACGTGATCTTCGGCGCGTTCTTCGGCACGCGGCCATACACTTCCCGCGAGAACAACTCCACCAACTCGGCGCGACGCTGCGTCCATTGCTGGCGCGTCGTGACCTTGCGGCCGTTCTCGAGTGTCAGCACATCGGGCAGCGACGTGAAGGGATTGGCCTTCGCTTCGTCGTAGTTGGCGTGATTCGGATCCTGATCGTTTCCACTCGGCCCGGGTCGGAGCGCGGTGATGTGGAGCAGGTCCATCATGCGATGATGGTCTTGCTGCGCGGTGAGCTCGACCGGTGGCGCGTGCTGGGCGTGGCTCGGTCTCGTGGCAGCGAGGACACCCAGAACGACGATGAGTCGGCTCGAACGCATGGCTGGACCTGTGGGCGAGGGCAACATAAGATGATCTTATCAATTCTTCTTCGCTAGACTCGGAATGACATCCTTCGACATCACCTCGCGCGTAGCGCTCGTGACCGGCGGCTACGGTGTGCTGGGCAGCGGGATGGCGCGCGGACTTGCCGCGGCGGGCGCGCGCGTCGCGGTGCTCGGACGACGTGCCGACGCCGCGCAGAACGAAGCGCGCGCAATCACCGATGTGGGCGGTCAAGCAATCGCCGTCGTCGCCGACGTGCTCGATCGCGATCAAGTGCGCGCCGCGTGCGCGGAGGTCGTGAAGAAGTGGGGCAGCATCGACATTCTTGTCAACGCAGCCGGCGGCAACGTGGCGCGCGCCCGCAGCGACACCATGAGTGTTTTTGAAATCCCGCTGGACGCGTTCGACGAAGTGCTGCGGCTGAATCTCCACGGCACCGTCGCGCCGACGATGGTCGTCGGCGAGCAGATGGCACGCCAGCGGCGGGGATCGATCATCAACATCTCGTCGATGGCGGCGATTCAAGCGTTGAGCGGCGTGATGGGCTACTCGGTAGCCAAGGCCGGGATCGACAACTTCACGCGCTGGCTCGCCGTCGACATGGCGCGCCGCCACGGCGACGGCGTCCGCGTCAACGCCATCGCGCCGGGCTTTTTCATCTCGAAGCAAAATCGCGCGGTGCTCGTGAATGACGACGGCAGCTACACGCCGCGCGCGCAGGACATTCTCCGCCAAACGCCGATGGGCCGCTTCGGCCGGCCCGAAGAGTTGCTGGGCGCCGTACATTGGCTCTCGAGTGACGCGTCGTCGTTCGTGACCGGGACGGTCATTCCGATCGACGGCGGGTTCAGCGTGTTCAGTGGTGTCTGAAGACCCTTGACAGGATGCCACGCCCGCGCAAAGATCGTGGGTGATAATATGACTTGATCAGGTCACCCCCGACCTGTTACGCCTCCCCACCTGAATGAAGATCATCGACATCAGGGCGACACCCGTCACCGTGCCCCTTGCCGCGCCGTTGCGCCACGCCAACGGCTGCCATTGGGGACGCTTCGTTCGCACGGTCGTCGAGGTCGAAACCGACGACGGTTTGATCGGGCTTGGCGAGATGGGTGGTGGCGGCGAAAGCGCCGTCGCGGCGATTCATGGACTTCGCTCGTACCTCCTTGGCAGAGACCCGGCGCGGCTCGAGGAGATGCGCTTTCTGATCGCGAATCCGACGGCCTCGCTCTACAACAACCGCACCCAGATTCTCGCGGCCCTCGAGTTTGCGTGTCTCGACATTCTCGGCCAGAAGTGGGGCGTTCCAGTTTCTGAAATACTCGGCGGCCGGTTGCGCGATCGCGTCCCGTTCGCGTCGTATTTGTTTTTTCGCTATCCGAACGGCGACGGCGCGAACGAAGTGCGCACCGTCGATCAGTTGGTGCAGGAAGCGATCGATCTCAAGCGCGAGTACGGTTTCTCGACGCACAAGCTCAAGGGCGGCGTGTTCTGTCCCGAGTACGAGCTGGAGTGTTATCGCGCGCTGTCCGGCGCGCTGCCGAACGATCGCCTGCGCTTCGATCCGAACGGCGTGTGGTCGACGGAGCAGGCGATCGCATTCGCGCACGCGATCGAGGATGTGAACAACGACTATCTCGAGGATCCCGTCTTCGGGATGCACGGCATGCGTCGCACGCGCGAGCAGGCGCGCATGCCGCTGGCGACGAACACGGTGGTCGTCGGCTTCGAGCAGCTCGCGTCGAACGTGCTGCACACCGCGGTCGACGTCATCCTCCTCGATACGACCTTCTGGGGCGGCATTCGGCCGTGCGTAAAGGCGGCGGCGATTTGCGAAGCGTTTCAGCTTGGCGTCGCGGTGCATTCGTCGGGTGAGCTTGGCATTCAGCTCGCGACGATGCTGCACCTCGGCGCGGTGATTCCAAATCTCACATTCGCCGCCGACGCGCACTATCACCACTTGATGGACGACGTGATCGTCGGCGGCCGCATGTGCTACTGCGGCGGCTCGATGGCTGTGCCGACGGCGCCGGGACTTGGCGTGAAGCTCGACCGCGACAAGCTCGGCGAATATCACGAGCTGTTCATGCGGCTCGGCACCTATCCGTACGATCAGGATCCGCTGCGGCCGGGCTGGACGCCGACGATTCCCAACCAGCGGTGGGCTGATCCCCAGGACGACCGGGTTCCTGCGATCCCGCGCTGATGTGGCGCGCCCGTTCGCTGGTCTTCGGGTTCGCGCTGTTCGCCGCGCCGGCTAGCAAAAGGCCGCCCGCCGAATCCGGCTACGATCTGTGGTTGCGCTACGCGCGCGTGGACGATCCCGCGCTGCTGCGCGAGTATCGCCAGGCGTTCGCGCATGTGAGCGTGGATTCGAATTCGCCAACGATGGACGTCGTGCGCGCGGAGCTGTCGCGCGGATTGCGTGGACTCCTCGACACGACGGTGATCGTCGATGGCGACGATCGACACGCGGGCCTCATCGTCGGGCTGCCGGTTTCGGCCAACGTGGCGCGCGACGGCTTCAGCATCACGCGCGACGTGAACGACGGACGCACCGTCACGACGATTCGCGCGAGCTCCGACTTGGGCGCGCTGTATGGCACGTTCGCGTTCCTGCGCGAGCTCGCGATGCACCGTCCGTTGAATGCGCTGGCGATGGCCAGCGCACCGCACGTGCGGCGTCGTGTGCTCGACCACTGGGACAATCTCGACGGCTCGGTCGAACGCGGATACGCCGGCCGTTCGTTGTGGGAGTGGGACAAGCTTCCCGCCGTGATCTCGCCGCGCTACGTCGACTATGCGCGCGCGAACGCGTCGATCGGCATCAACGGCGCCGTGCTCACGAACGTCAACGCGAATGCGCAGGTGCTGACGAAAGCATATCTCGAGAAGGTCGCGGCGCTCGCAAACGTGTTTCGGCCCTATGGAATCATCGTGTATCTCACGGCGCGATTCAGTGCGCCAATCGAAATTGGCGGGCTGAAGACGGCCGATCCGCTCGACGCCGGCGTGCGCGCGTGGTGGCGCGACAAGGTGAACGAGATCTACCAGTACGTGCCCGACTTCGGCGGCTTTCTCGTCAAAGCGAACTCGGAACGACAACCAGGTCCGCAAGACTATCATCGAACGCACGCCGACGGCGCGAACATGCTGGCCGACGCGCTCGCACCGCATGGCGGCGTCGTGATGTGGCGCGCGTTCGTCTACAGCAACGACGTGCCGACGGACCGCGTCAAGCAAGCGTATGACGAGTTCAAGCCGCTCGACGGCGCGTTTCGCGCGAATGTCCTGCTGCAGACCAAGAATGGGCCGCTCGACTTTCAGCCGCGCGAGCCGTTTCATCCGCTGTTCGGCGCGATGCCGAAAACAGCCCAGATGGTCGAATTCCAGATTACTAAAGAATACCTCGGCGAAGATACCCATCTCGTATATCTCGCGCCGTTGTTCAGCGAAGTGTTGTCCGCCGATACCTACGCGAACGGCCCCGGCTCGACGGTCGCGCGGGTCGTCGACGGGCGATTGGATGGACCGCGCGAGACCGGCATGGCGGGCGTGTCAAACATCGGCAGCGACAGCAACTGGACCGGCTCGCAATTCAACCAAGCGAACTGGTACGCGTTCGGGCGTCTGGCGTGGCTCGATACGCTGTCTCCCGCGACGATCGCCGACGAGTGGATTCGCCAGACCTTTTCGAACGACGCCGACATCGTCCGGAGCATCGAGCACATCATGCTGGTCTCGCGCGAGGCGGTCGTGAATTACATGACGCCGCTCGGCCTCGCGCACATCATGGGCTCGAACCATCACTATGGGCCCGCGCCATGGGTGCGGTTGGCGCGCGCCGACTGGTCGCCCGTCTATTTCCATCGCGCCGATTCCGTGGGCGTCGGGTTCGATCGCACGGCCACGGGAAGCGATGCCGTCGCACAGTATTTTCCGCCGGTGCGCGATCGCTACGCGAATCGCGCCACGGTGCCGGACTCGTTGTTGTTATGGTTTCATCATGTCGGCTGGACGGAGCGCCTTCGGTCGGGCCGAACATTGTGGGACGAGCTCGCGCTGCACTACCAGGCGGGCGTCGATACCGTTCGGTCCATGGGCCGGCAGTGGAACGCGCTCGACGGGCGGATAGACGATCGACGGTTCGCCGAGACGCAGCGTGACCTGTCGATTCAGGAGCGCGAGGCGCGCTGGTGGCGAGACGCGGTGCTTCAGTACTTCGGTACGTTTTCGCACTTGCCTCTGCCAACGGGTGTCGAGCCGCCTGCGCATGATTTGAAGTACTACATGGCGGTTCCGTGTCCGAAAGATCCGCGGAAGCCAAGGTGTGATGAGGTTCCTTAATGACCCTGACCGCGTCATCCCGAGCGAAGGCGCGCAGCGCCGGAGTCGAGGGACCCCCTTCTCAGCGGAGCGCCGCCGATGGCGTCTCCGTCGGGACGGGGGTCCCTCGACTCGCTGCGCTCGCTCGGGATGACGAGAGATTGTACCGATGACCACCCCCTACACCCCACGCCCCGAACACCACTTCACCTTCGGCCTCTGGACGGTCGGCAACATCGGCCGCGATCCGTTCGGCGATCCCGTCCGCGCACCGATCGCGCCGACGCGCATCGTCGAGAAACTGGCCGAGCTTGGCGCCTATGGCGTGAACCTGCACGACAACGATCTCGTGCCGCGCGATGCGTCCGCGGCCGATCGCGATCGCATCGTGAAGGAGTTCAAGAAGGCGCTGGCCGACAACGGTATGCGCGTGCCGATGGCGACCACGAATCTCTTCGGCGATCCGGTCTTTCGCGACGGCGCGTTCACCAGCAACGATGCACGAGTCCGTCGCTACGCGCTCCAAAAGACGATGCGCTCCATCGACCTGGGCGTCGAGCTCGGAGCGGAGACGTACGTGTTCTGGGGCGGACGCGAAGGCGTCGAGACGAACGCGGCGAAAGACGCGCGGGAAGCGGTGAAGTGGTTCCGCGACGCGATCAACTTCCTGTGCGAGTACGTGCGTGCGCAGAAGTATTCTCTAAAGTTCGCGCTCGAGCCAAAGCCCAACGAGCCGCGCGGCGACATCTATCTGCCGACGATCGGCCACATGCTCGCGTTCATCTACACGCTCGACCATCCCGACATGGTCGGCCTCAACCCGGAGGTCGCGCACGATCAGATGGCGGGGCTCGACTTTGCGCACGGCGTGGCGCAGGCGCTCGAGGCCGGGAAGCTGTTTCATATCGACCTCAATGCCCAGAAGCCTGGCCGTTTCGATCAGGACCTACGCTTCGGCAGCGAGGACGTGAAAGCGGCATTCTTTCTGGTCAAGCTGCTCGAGGACGCGGGCTGGAAAGGCATGCGTCACTTCGACAGTCATGCGTACCGCACCGAGGACGAAGCCGGCGTGTGGGATTTCGCCGCCGGAAGCATGCGCACCTATCTCATTCTCGAGGAGAAGGTCGCGCGCTTCAATGCCGACGCCGAGATCCAGGGCATGTTGCGCGAGCTCGGAACGCGCGGGGCGGCGCCCGGCCAACGGATTCGCTACAGCGACGGCGAAGCGCGTTCGATACGCGACGAGCGATTCGACCTCGATGCAATGCGCTCCGCCGGATACGCGTATGAGCGCCTCGATCAGCTGACGATGGAATTGCTGCTCGGAGTTCGGTAGGTGGCCGATCCGCTCTTCCTGGGCCTCGATGTCGGGACGAGTGGCGTGAAAGCCGTGCTCGTCGCGCCCACGGGCGACGTCGTCGCGTCGGCGACCATGCCGCTCACGCTCTCGACTCCGCAGCCCGGATGGGCGGAGCAGGATCCTGATGCGTGGTGGGAGGCGAGCGTTGCATCGATCAAGGCGGTGCGCGAGCGCGCGAATGGCGCACATATCGCCGCGGTTGGGATCTCGGGACAGATGCACTCATCGGTGTTCCTCGACCGCACGGGCAACGTGATTCGCCCCGCATTGCTCTGGTGCGACGGAAGAACGACCGAACAGTGTCGCGAGATCGAGCAGAGCGTCGGCGGCGAATCGCGCTTGCGCGATCTCGCGTCGAATCCCGCGCTCGAGGGCTTCACGCTCCCGAAGGTGTTGTGGCTTCGGCAACATGAGCCTCAGGCATTCGCGCGACTGGCCACGGTGCTGCTCGCGAAGGACTACATTCGCTTTCGATTGACCGGCGAGCTCGCGACCGAACCATCCGACGCATCGGCCACGCTGATGTTCGATACCGCGCACGTGCGTTGGAGCAACGACATCATGCACGCGGTCAGCTTGGATGAAGCGATTCTGCCGCGCGTCGGAGGTTCTTCCGAAGTGCTGGGCCGCGTCAACGCGCACGGTGCGAGCGCGAGCGGTCTTCCCGTTGGGACGCCGGTCGTCGGCGGCGGCGCGGACAACGCATGCGGAGCGGCAGGCGTTGGCGTCGTCGCGCTAGGCGACGCCGTGGCGAGTTGGGGCACGTCGGGCACTTTGCTGGCTCCGCTCGCTGAGCCGAGTGTGGATCCACAGCTTCGCGCGCATACGTTCTGTCATGTGGCGCCGAACGTGTGGTACTTGATGGGTGTCGTGCTCAGCGCCGGCGGAGCGTTCGCGTGGTATCGCGACCAGCTTGCGCGCGACGTGGCGGGGCACCCCGACGCGAACCAACGCCTCAATGACGAAGCCGCGACGATTCAGCCAGGCGCCGAGGGCGTGACGTTTCTGCCGTATCTCCAGGGTGAGCGTACGCCGCATCGCAACGTTCAGGCGCGCGGCGCTTTCCTGGGCCTGAGTCTCGCGCACACGCGCGCGCATCTCACGCGGGCGGTGCTCGAGGGTGTATGCTTTGCGCTTCGTGATTCGCTTTCCATTCTGCAATCGCTCGGTCTCAGGCCAAACGAGCTGCTGGTTACCGGCGGCGGGGCACGCAGCGAGTTCGTGCGCCGGCTGCAGGCCGACGTGTTTGGGGTACCCGTGACGACCGTGAACCGCGAAGAAGGACCGGCGTACGGCGCGGCACTGCTCGCCGCCGTTGGTGCCGGCGCATTTCCCGATCTCGGCGCGGCGGCGCGCGCGACGTTGACGCGGCAGCCCCCGGAGAAGCCTTCGGTCCAGGCGCATCGGGCGTACGATGTACCGTACGCGCGCTTCAGAGAGAGCTACCGCGCATGACGCTTCCGTCGGTGCTCACGCGGCGCTTCTTCGCGTCGCAGGAGACGGGGTTGCTCATCGTCGTCACGATTGTCGTGGTGACGCTCGCCGCGGCGGCGGGCAGCCATGCGGACCGGCTGACCGGCGAGACGGTGAACAACTTTCTGAATTCAAATACGCTCATCCAGGTCGCGACCGACGCCAGCTTCTTCGCGATCATGGCGATCGGCGCGACGATCGTCATCATCTCGGGCGGCATCGATCTGTCGGTCGGGTCGATCTACGCGCTGGCCGGGGTCAGCATGGCGCTGGCGTTGCGCGCGCTCGGGCCGGCCAGCCAACCTACTATCGTCATAGTGGGCTTGGTCACGTCGCTGGGCGTCGGTCTGCTGTGCGGCATTCTCAATGGACTGCTCGTGGTCGGCCTCCGCGTGCATCCGTTCATCGTCACGCTCGGCACGATGTGGGTGCTGCGCGGCATCGCGTTCGTCGCCACGAAGGCCGAGAGCATTCTCGTTCCATTTCAATTGACCGGCGTCACCAAGGCGTCGCTCGGACTGCGCGGTGGACTGTACCCCGTGCCGATGCTCGTCATGATCGCCATGACCGTGCTCGGCTGGCTCTATCTCACGCGCACGGTGATGGGGCGGCACATCTTCGCGTTCGGCGGCAACATCGAGGCGAGCCGTTTCGCCGGCCTGTCGCTCGGACGAATTCAGCTTGGTGTCTTCGCCGTGTCGGGACTCACGGCCGGACTGGCCGCGTTTCTTGGCGCGAGCTTCTACGGCTCCGCATCGTCGGGCGACGGACAGGGCTACGAGTTGTATGTCATCGCGGCGGCGGTCGTGGGAGGCGCAAGCCTCATCGGCGGCAAAGGCAGCGCGATCGGCGCCATGCTTGGCGCGCTGCTCATCGTGCTCATTCGGCAGTCGATCCGCACGCTGCACATGGATCAGAACTACGAGTGGATCGTGATCGGCTGTGCGATCATCGTCGCGGTTGTGATCGATCGTTGGAGCGCGGGCGTGACGTCGCGCCGGTTGAGCCGAAGTACACAGTTGGCATCGCCCCCCGTGTCAACCTGACCCTGAGCGTAGCGAAGGGGAAGGATGATATGAACACCTAAATCACCGGAGAATCAATGCGATTTCGAATGACAGCGCTGTTCGCGGCTGCGTCGGTTGGCGCGCTCGCCTGCGCGAAGAGCGACAACAAGCCTGACTCGGCGCGTCAGGCCGGTGCGCCGGCCGCGAGCGCGGCGAAGAACGACAACGTGCTGCACATCGCGATGATCGCGAAGAGCTCGAACAATCCCGTGTTCCTCGCCGCGCGCACCGGCGCGGAAGCGGCGGCGAAGGAGCTGGGCGATCAGTATCACATGTCGATCGACATCCGATGGCTCACGCCGCCGACGGAAGATGGACAGGTCCAGGCACAACGCATTCAGCAGGCAGTGAACGACGGCGCCGACGCGATTCTGATCTCATGCTCCGATGCCGGCAAGGTCACGGGCGCCATCAATGATGCCGTGGATCGTGGCATTCCCGTCATGACGTTCGACAGCGATGCGCCGCAATCGAAGCGATTCGCCTACTACGGTGTCGACGACATCAAGACCGGCCAGATGACGATGGCCGAGCTCGCGACGTTGATGAATGGCAAAGGCAAGGTCGCCATTCTCGCCGGCAACCAGAACGCGCCGAACCTGCAGCATCGCGTTCAGGGCGCGAAGGACGAGGCGGCGAAGCATCCGGGGATGCAGGTCATTGGCGTGTTCAATCACGTCGAGACGGCGCAGGACGCGGCGGCCGAGGTCGTGCGCGTCGACAACGCCTATCCCGACATTCAGGGTTGGGCGATGATCGGCGGCTGGCCGCTGTTCGCGCAGTCGCTGCTCACCGATCAGAATTTCTCAAAGTTGAAAGTCGCCTCGGTCGACGCGCTGCCGGCGCAGCTCGCGTACGTCGACAAGGGCGTCGTGCCCGTGCTGCTCGCGCAGCCGGTGTACAAGTGGGGCTACGAAGGTGTGAAAACGATCGTCGACAAGGTGCACAACAAGAAGGACGTCCCGCAGATCATTCCGATGGATCTCGTTCGCGTCACCAAAACGAATCTTGGCGACTGGGCGCGGCAGCTCAAGGCGTGGGGCTTTACCGACGTCGATCAGAAATATCTAGCAATGAAGTAATCATGCGGAATTCCGAGCGAAGGCGCGGAGCGCCGCAGTGAGGAACAATCAACGTTCGGCCGCGGCAGTCAGCTTCGAGCAGATCACCAAACACTTCGTTGGTGTCCAAGCCCTCGATGGCGTCTCACTCGACGTCGCCGAGGGCTCGTGCCACGCGTTGTGCGGCGAGAACGGCGCGGGCAAGAGCACGCTCGGCAAAATTCTCGCGGGCATTCACCAGCCGGACGCCGGCCGTGTACTCGTACGCGGAGTTGAAGTGCACTTCAACTCACCGCGCGACGCGCTCGCTGCCGGCGTCGGGATGGTGCATCAGGAGCTCGACTTCTGCGAGAACATGACGGTGGCCGAGAATCTGTCGCTCGGCAGCATGCCGTCGCGGCTCGGATTCGTCGATCGCAAAGCGATGGACGAGCGCGGCTGCGCGATGCTCGCCGAAATCGGCGCGGATCTCGATGTGTCGCGGCCGATGAGCGACCTGACGATCGCGCAGCAGCAGCTCGTGCAGATCGCGACGGCAGTGTGCGGCGGCGCGACGATCATCGTGTTCGACGAGCCGACAAGCAGTCTGAGCCAGGCCGAAGCCGATCGGCTGTATCGGCTGATCGAAACGCTCAAGGCGCGCGGCGTGACGTGCATCTACGTGTCGCATCGCATGCCGGAGATCTATCGGCTGTGCGACACGATCACCGTGTTGCGCGACGGCCGGCATGTCGCGACGCGCCCGGCCGCGCAGCTCGGCGAATCGGAGCTGGTGTCGCTGATGATCGGGCGTTCGCTGGGAGAGTATCTCCCCGAAAGCGGGGATCGCCCGAAGGGAAAGGAGTTGCTCCGCGTCGAGCGACTGAGCGTCTCGGGAAAGTTTCGCGACGTGAGCTTCGCGTTGCATGCAGGCGAGATAGTCGGGTTGGCGGGTCTCGTGGGTGCGGGGCGATCGGAGATCGCGTGCACGGTGTTCGGGCTCGAGACGCCGGCGTCAGGGACGATTTACGTCGACGGCGAGCCGCGACGCATTCGCGACGCCAAGGATGCCATCCGACACGGCTTGGGCCTCGTGCCCGAAGATCGCAAGCGGCAAGGTCTCGTGCTCGGTGAGAGCGGCTTGCACAACACCTCGCTCCCCATTCTCGGCCGGTTGTCTCGCCTGGGATTCGTGAAGCGCGGCGAGGAGGAGGCGCTCACGGCGTCGTATTTCTCGAGACTGCGCGTGCGAACGCCGAGTCTCGATGCGCTCGTCGCCGGACTATCGGGCGGAAACCAGCAGAAGATCGTGATCGCGCGCTGGCTCGCGGCGAATTCGAGAATACTCATGCTCGACGAGCCGACGCGCGGCGTGGACGTCGGCGCGAAGGCGGAGATTCACGCGTTGGTGCGCGAGCTGGCGGCACGCGGCAATGCGGTGTTGTTGATCTCGAGCGAGCTGCCGGAGGTGATTTCGTTGTCGCACCGCATTCTGGTCATGCGACAAGGGCAGATCGTGGCCGAGGTGGCCGGGCAGAGTGCGACGCAGGATGGGCTGTTGCGGCTAATGGCTGGGGTCGACCAGATCGGCGCTGGAGCCGTGCAACAGAACTAACGACGACCTTGTCTGCTCTTGTCGTTGTGTGTTGTTGAAGCCTTCCGGTGGCCAGCCGCGCGAAACGCCTCACTACCACCGATCAGACCTGAAGGGCGCCACCGGCAGCCCGTTCGTTCCATACAGATTCGCGCCCGCCGGATTATTCGTCCACGCATACCGCACCGCCGCGGGCGCATGCACGCGATCGCTCCACACAAATACCCGATTGCCCACAATCTTCGCGTTCGCCCAGATGAATCGCTTGTCGGCGGCAGAGAGCGCGAAACCGCCAAGGTGAGCGCCATGCATCGCGAGCTCGCCGCCCGTGAGCGACACGACAATTGTGTCGCCGCGCGTCGTGAAGGAGCGATACGCAGGCGCCGATGCATCGACCTGTTGTCCGTACGCGACGCGGCGGCCGACCAGCGCCAGCCGCGCGCCGACCTCGTTCTTGTCCGTTGGATGAATATTGTCGGCGTCGCCCAAATCGATCGCGATCGCGCGGCCGGTCGCCGGCAACGACAGCGCGGCATCCATCGCCTCGCGTTGCAGCGACCACGCAGGGTCGAGCGGCGGCACACTGTCCGGCTGTCCGAAGCCCGGCAGCTGCACCCACAGAAATGGAAAATCGCGGCCGCCGCCGGTCCACTCGCGCCGCCAGCTTGTCACGAGCGTCGCGAACAGCGCGCGATATGCGCGCGCCTGCTCGGCATTGTTCGCGTTCGATTCGCCTTGATACCACAGCACACCCTCGATCGCGAACGGCAGGATCGGGTGCACCATCTTGTTGTAGAGAATCGTCGGAATCTTGTTGATGCGTTGTCCGTCGGTGCCGAGCGTGACGCGTCCGACTCTGAATTTCCACGTGCCGTCGAGCGCGCGACGCGTGGTGTCCCCGAAGACGAGCGACGCGTTGCCATTGATGCCGCCACCGCCGCCGCCGTCGTTCACGCGAATCGCGAGGACGTTGCGGCCCGTGTGTAGCGTCGCTGCAGGCAGGCGATAGAGTCGCGTGACGTTGTAGCCGTTCGTCGCGCCAATCTTCACCCCGTTCACCCACGCGATGTCGTCGTCGTCGATCGCGGCGAGCGACAGGCTCACGCCCTTTGCGATGTCGGTCGCATCGAGCATGAACGACGTGCGATACCAACCGACGCCGTCCAGGCCCGGATATCCCTGTGATTCCCAGTATGCAGGCACGCGGATGTCGGCCCATCCACGCTCGTCGAGGGCAGGATCCGCCCAGCGCGCGCTGTCGTTCACGAGGCCGGAGTCGATCTCGGGCAAGCTGCCGACTCGTTGGCGGAGTGAATCGCGGACGGCGTTGTCGTGCGCGGCTTCGCCTTGCTGGATTGCCGTCCATGCGCTGTCGGTGAGATGCTGCGCGCCGCGCGAGATCCACGTTTCGATGTTGCTGCCGCCCCACGTCGCGTTCACGATCCCGATCGGCACCGCGACGCTCGGCCGCAGATGCCGCGCGAAGAAGTAGGCGACCGCGCTGAAATTGCCGACGTGTGCCGGGTCCGCCGGCGCCCACGATCCTCCCGCGAGCTCGTCCTCCGGCTCGCCGGCCCATGAATTAGGAACTTTAAATTCACGAATGCTCAGGTCGTTCGCGTCCGCGATCGCCGCCGCGGCATTCGCCGCCTGAGCCACGCGGAATTCCATGTTGGATTGGCCCGAGGCCACCCAGACGTCGCCGATCAGGATGTTGGCGAGGAGCAGGGAATCGCCGCTCGAGCGGACTAGGAGGGTGGTCGGACCGCCTGCCGGTCGCTCCGATAGGGTCAGCGACCATGTTCCGGCGGCGTTCGCTTGGGTGTGTGCGGAGCTGTTGCCCAGCCGGGCGTCGACGTTCGCGCCGGGCGCGGACCAGCCCCAGATCCGGATTGGTTTGTCGCGCTGTAAAACCATGCCATCGCTGAAGATACGTGGCAGCCGCAACGCCATATTTCGTCCAGCCGCTGACGAGGTTTGGGCGTCCGCGACGTGCTCACAAAGGGCGATCGAGAGAGCGACGGCAAAGAGGCGAAACGGTCGCATGGGCGCTCCGGCCGATGGTTCGGCTGTTGTTGGCACTCTTGACAGGCAAATCGGTGATCATAGAATCGTGTCACCGTATCATCTTATCAATTTCCCGTTGAGTCCGTAACGACTCCGACACGGAAATTCACGCGCTTCTGCCGCCTGTTGCCGCCTGTTACCGCTGTCTGACGCCTTCTGCCGCCTGCTGCTGCTGTCTCTCCGTACCCACGCTTTCACGTATTCGGAGGTAAGACTGATGGGACGCCGGATTCTCCTTGCGATCCTCACTCTCTTTGTGGCGGGCGCGACCGCCGCCGCACAAACCGGCGGCACCGTCGTCGGACGAGTGAGCGCTGTAGACGGAAGACCGCTGTCCGGAATTCAGATTGCCATCAGCGCGCTGGCGCGTGGTGCGACGACTGATACCGCCGGGCGATTTACCATCGCGAACGTGCCGGCCGGAACGCACCAGCTGCAAGCGCGGGGCATTGGGTTCCTGCTCGGCACCACGACTGTGACCGTCGTCAACGGACAGACCGCGACGGTGACGCTGCAGCTCTCGTCGACCGCGACCGAGCTCAATCCCGTGGTCGTCGTCGGATACGGCGAGCAGGAACGACGCACGGTCACCGGCGCCGTCTCCACCGTAACCGCGGAGAAACTGCAGGACATTCCCACGTCCGATCCGATGAAGGCGCTTCAGGGCCGCGTGCCCGGCGTCGAGATCTCGGCGGCGACAAACGAGCCCGGCGCGGCGATGAACGTGCGCATTCGCGGCGTTCGGTCGCTCACCGCGAGCAACGAGCCGCTCTACGTCGTGGACGGCGTCCCGCTCGGCGGCGGCATTCAGGATTTCAATCCATCGACGATCGAGTCGATCGACGTGCTGAAGGATGCGGCGGCTACCGCGATCTATGGCAGCCGAGGCGCGAATGGCGTCATCCTGGTGACGACGAAGAAGGGCATCAACGACGGCCGCCTGCACTCGACGTACAGCCTCGACACGTACTACGGCACGCAGGATCCGGTGCGATTGATTCCGATGATGAACCTGCAACAGTACGTGCAGTACATGCACGACGCGGCCGCGGCGAACGGGCAGGACACCAGCCTCGCCAAGCTCTTCACGGCGAAGCAGGTGCTCGCCATCAAGAACAACATCAGCACCGACTGGCAGCGCGCGGTGTTGCGCAGCGGCGCGCAGCGACAGGTCCAGGCGGGGCTGAACGGCACCAGCGGCGACACGCGCTTCAGCGTGAACGGCAACTACTTCGACCAGGTGGGTCTGATTCCGGGCCAGGGCTACAATCGCGGCTCGGCGTTCGCGTCGATCGATCACTCGTCGGATCGACTCAAGCTCGGATTGACGAGCAATCTCTCGCGCATTCTCACCGATCAGGGCGAGGGGGGCGGCGCGTACGGCTATGCGCTCGCGATGACTCCGCTCGGCCGGCCGACGAACTTCACCAACCCCGATTCGGCGGGCCTGCTCGATCCGCGGCCTGATGATGATCCGCTGAACATCAATCCGGTGCTCGAGGCACAGTCGGTTGTCCGCCAGCAGACGGTGAATCGCGTCTTCGGCGCGGCGTACGCGGAATACGAGATCTCGAATGGTCTGACGTATCGCATGAACTTCGGCCCGGACTACACGCAGCTCACCAACGGCTGCTTCAATGGACCGTGGACGCATGGCACCTGCGCGAACCTGGGCGCGAACAGCTCGAACCAGGGCCAGCCGCCGCAGGCGGGACAGTTCAACCAGCAGGACTTCACGTACACGCTCGACAACATCCTGCATTACAACAAGCGGGTGTGGACGGCGCATCAGTTCGATTTCACGGGCTTGTACAGCATTCAGCACGACAAGTTCACGAAGGATTCGCTCTACGCCTCGAACCTGCCGTATCCGACGCAGCTCTGGTACGATCTGGGGTCGGGCACGGCCGGCAATGAGAGAAGTTTGATCTCCGAGTGGGCGCTGCAGTCCTACATGGGCCGCGTGAACTACACGCTGCTCGATCGGTATTCGGTGTCTCTCACGGAACGCGCCGACGGGTCGAGCCGGTTGGCGCCGGGGCACAAGTGGGCGTATTTCCCCTCGCTCGGCCTCGCATGGAACGCCAGCGATGAAAACTTCATGCGGCACCTGCCGTGGGTCAGCGCGCTCAAGGTTCGCGGCAGTGTTGGCAACACGGGCAACACCGCGATCGGTCCGTACCAGACCGAAGGCACGCTCGCCGCGCGGTTGTACACGTTCGGCTCGACGCGCGTGCAGGGCTACAAGCCCGGCTCGATTCCGAATCCCGATCTCGGTTGGGAGAAGACGCAGCAGAGCGACGTCGGGCTCGAGTACGGGTTGTGGAACAACCGCGTGAACGGCAGCATCGACGTCTACAAGATGGACACGAAGGATTTGCTGCTGACGCGCCTCTTGCCCGCGACGTCGGGCTTCCTGTCGACGCTGCAGAACGTCGGCTCGACGCGGAACAAGGGCGTCGAGCTCGGGCTCTCGACGACCAATCTCCAGAACTGGCGCGGGCTCTCGTGGACGATGGACGTGAACTGGGCGACGAACAAGAACGAGATCACCGGGCTGGCCAGCGGCGCGACGTCGGACGTCGGCAACGTGTGGTTCGTCGGTCACCCGATCAACATTCCGACGGACGGGCTTCGCCAGGTCTTCTACGACTACAAGTACGTCGGCGTGTGGCAGTTCGCCGATACCGCGCTGATGAAGAAGTTCAACGCGACCGGCAGCACGTTCAAAGTCGGCGATCCGCGCGTCGCGGACGTGAACGGCGACGGAAAGATCACGGCGGATGATCGCACGTTCATCGGCGACACGTATCCCGGTTGGACGGCGAGCTGGTCGAACCGCTTCACGTATCACGGCTTCGACGTCTCGGGCCTCGCGACGTGGAAGTGGAACTATCTGTTCCGCGACGGCACGCCGCGCAGCTATTTCGGCCGCTTCAACAACGTCGCGGATCTCGACTACTGGACGCCGACGAATCCCACGAACAAGAACCCGGCACCGACCACAGGCGCCGTCGACCGCCTGTATGCGAGCACGCGTCTCTACGTCGACGGATCCCACTGGCGCATTCGCAACATCACGGCCGGGTACACGATCGATCATCGCCTGGCCAATCGCGTCGGATTGCAGAGTCTTCGCATCTACGGCACGGCGCAGGATCCGTACATCCACTCGAACTACATCGGCATCGATCCGGAAGTCGCGGGCGCGGTGCCGACGGTTCGCACGCTGCTCCTCGGCACGAACGTCGTTTTCTAGGCCCACCCACTCAGCAACGAGACACACATCATGAAGCGCATACTGCTTTCGACTGTGACGCTGGGGCTCGTGGCGGGGGCCTTCGCGTGCACGAATCTCGACGAAAAACTGATTACCGGTGTGAGCAGCCAGTATTACTCGACACCGGACGGTCTCAACTCGGCCGTCATCGCGTCGTACGCGCAACTGCGCGGCTACTATGGCCGCGAGCAGCTGCTCTCACTGCAGCAAGTCGGCACGGACACGTGGATGGCCGCCGACCAGGCAGGATCGAACAACAAGGAGTTCGACAGCTACAGCGGCGGACTGAATTCCACCGTTGCACCGCTCGCGAACACGTGGAACCCGGCGTATCAGGCGATCAACACGTTGAACGCGGCGCTCGATCGCGGTCCGGCGGCGACGGGCATTTCGGCCGCGGTGAAGAACAGCCTTCTGGGTGAAGCGCACTTTCTCCGCGCGCTCAATTATTTCAATCTCGTACGCCAGTTTGGCGACGTGACATTGGAAGTGCACGAGAACCAAGGCGTCGTCGTCACCGCGGTGCGCGACTCGGCCGCGAAGATTTACCGTTTGATCATCGCCGATCTCGATACCGCGGTGAATTTCCTTCCGGCCACGCAGAGCGATTTCGGCCGAGCGACGAAGGGGGCCGCGCAGACACTGCGGTCGCTGGTCTATCTCACGCGAGCATATCAGCCGTATTCGCCGAGCAAGTCGGGCGACTTCACGCAGGCGCTGGCGGATGCGAAGGCCGTGATCGGCTCGGGCACGTACGCGCTGGAGCCGAACTTCGCGGACCTGTGGTGCGTCGCGCGCCCCGCCGATCCCGGTCGCACCGGCTATTGCGACAACACCGGCTACAACGGCAATCGCAAGGAATTCATCTTCACCGTGCAGTTTGGACCGAACGGCATCTATAACGCCACCAACGTGGATGCCGACAACGAATACAACTATCTGCATCTCGTCTTCCTCGGCCAGTACGACAACAACGGCATTTGGGTCGGCACGCCGCGCGATCTGAACAACGGCCGTCCGTTCCGCCGGCTCATGCCGACGCCGTACGAGCTGTCACTGTGGAACAAGTACAGCGGCACGCCGGGCGCGAGCGACATTCTCGACACGCGCTTCGACGCGACGTTCCAGACCGTATGGAACGTGACGTCTGGCGGCGTGAAGAACTCCACCACCAACTGTCCCGCGTGTACGAGTGGTGCGACAGAGAACGCCGGCGATACCGCGGCCGTCTACTATCCGTTCGGGGTGACACAGGCGTTCCGGCAGTCTCGCCCGTTCCAGATTCTCACGCCGTGCCCGACGCAGCAGATCAACAACGCAGCGGCGGACTTCACGGCCGCGGGCTACTGCGGCGATCGCAACAACGCGAACGACGGCTTCTTCAACTGGCAGCGCTATCCGTCGCTCAAGAAGTTCCAGGACAACCTGCGCGCGAACCTCACGGCGCAGGAAGGCGGCAAGGTGCAGGCGATCTTCCGGCTCGGCGAAGTCTACCTGATTGCCGCCGAAGCGGATGTTGGCCTGGGGAACACGGGCGAGGCCGCGCAGATGATCAACGTGTTGCACCAGCGCGCCGCGAGCCCGGCCCACAAGAACGATTACAATGTGACCGCCGCGCAGATGAATCTCGATTACATCATGGATGAGCGCGAGCGCGAGCTCGCCGGTGAGTTCACGCGGTGGTACGACATCACGCGCCCGGGTGTCGACTTCTTCCTGGCGCGCGTGAAGAAGTACAATCCGCATGCGGCGGCGAATGTGGCGGCGCGCCACTTTCTGCGGCCGATTCCGCAGTCGCAGATCGACGGCGTCGTCGTGGGGCCCAAGTATCCGCAGAATCCGGGATACTGACTTGGGAGTCATCCTGAGCGAAGCGAAGGATCTCATCCGCGTCCTGGCATCGGGATCACGCAACCGGATGAGATCCCTCGCTGCGCTCGGGATGACAGCTCTTGTCACAGCCTGTCATTCCGCCAAGCCAGTGCCTCAGCGTACCACGCTGAAAGACGCATTCGCCGGTTCTTTCCTCATCGGCGCCGCAATCAACGGCCGTCAAATTCTCGGCGCCGACTCCATCGGTGACGCGCTCATCGCGTCGCAGTTCAACTCGATCACGCCGGAGAATGTGCTCAAGTGGGCGCCGGTCGAGCCGCGGCCCGGTCAGTTCGACTTCGCCGCGCCGGATCGTTACGTCGCGCTCGGCCAACGGCGTGGGATGAAGATCATCGGCCACACTCTCGTGTGGCACAATCAGACGCCGGCGTGGGTCTTTCAGGATGCAGCGGGTGGACCGGCGTCGCGCGACACGCTCATCGCGCGCATGCGCTCGCACATCTTCGCTGTCGTCGGCCGGTACAAGGGTCGCATTCGTGGCTGGGACGTCGTGAACGAAGCCGTGAATGAAGACGGTTCGCTTCGCCAATCGCCGTGGCTGCGCATCATCGGACCCGAATACATCGCGATGGCGTTTCGATTCGCACACGAAGCAGATCCGACGGCCGAGCTTCACTACAACGACTTCTCGGTGGAAGGATCGGCGAAGCGCGCCGGCATCGTGAAGCTCGTCAAGTCGCTGCGCGCCGAGAACGTTCCGATCACGGCGATTGGCATGCAGGAGCATCAGAAGCTGGATTGGCCGGCGCCCGGCGCGATCGATTCCGCAATCACGGATCTTGCGAGCACGGGCCTGGAGCTCATGGTTACGGAGCTCGACGTCGACGTGCTGCCAAGCAATCGCGGGCAGCGCACGGAGGCGATCGAGCAGCAGTTGATGCGAACCGGCGCGCCCGATCCATATCGCGCCGGCTTGCCGGACTCGGTGCAGCGCCAGCTCGCGCGGCGCTACGCCGAGATCGTGCGAGTGTACCTTGCGCACCGAGACGTCATCAAGCGCGTGACGTTCTGGGGCGTGGACGACGCGGATACGTGGCTGAACAACTTCCCCGTGCGCGGCCGGACGAACTATCCGCTGTTGTTCGATCGACGCGGCGCACCGAAACCTGCGTTTGACTCGGTCGTGGCCGCCGTTTCGGCGCGGGGGAAGTTGTGATCGTCACGCCGTGCATACGGCACGTCGTTCCGAGCGCCCTGCCCGTCATTCCGAGCACAGCGAGGAATCTGGCATCCCGGTCGAAGGGCTGGCCAATCCGACGGGAGAGACGATTCCTCGCTGCGCTCGGAATGACAATGTTGCTGCCGCTACAGCCAGCCGTCGCCCAACAACTGCCGTATCGCAATCCGAAGCTCCCGATCGAACGACGCATCACCGACCTCCTCGGACGCATGACGCTCGAGGAAAAAGTCGCGCAGATGCTTTGCCTGTGGGATCAGAAAAAGCTGATTACCGATGCGAGCGGCCGATTCAATCCGACTCGCGCACCGAAATGGTTTCGCGTCGGCATCGGGCGCATCGAACGTCCGCAGGACGGGCATGATGCGCGCTCCGAAGCGGAATTCGCGAATGCCATTCAGCGCTGGGTGCACGACAGCACGCGACTCGGCATTCCCGTCATGTTCAACGAAGAGGCGTTGCACGGTCTCGAGGCGGTCGGCGCGACGAGCTTTCCGCAGGCCATCGCGCTGGCGAGCACCTGGAATCCCGATCTCGTGCAGCGCGTATTCACGGCGACGGCGGCTGAAGCGCGCGCGCGAGGCGTCGACCAAGTGCTGGCTCCGGTCGTGGACATCGGCCGCGATCCGCGCTGGGGCCGTTTCGAGGAGACGTACGGCGAAGATCCGTATCTCGCGGCGCGCATGGGCGTCGCCGCGGTGCGGGGCTTTCAGGGGACAGACGCGATCATTGGGCCGAGCCACGTCTATGCCACGCTCAAGCACATGGCGGGACACGGGCAGCCCGAGTCGGGAACGAACGTCGGGCCGGCGTCGATCGGCGAGCGTACGCTGCGCGACATGTTCCTGTATCCGTTCGAGGTCGCGATCAAGGAAGCCGGTGCGAAGAGTGTGATGGCATCGTACAACGAGGTCGACGGCATTCCATCGCACGTGAATCGCTGGATGTTGCACGACGTACTGCGTGGCGAATGGGGATTCAACGGGACTGTCGTATCGGACTGGTTCGCGATCGATCAGCTGGTCGGCCGCCACCACGTTGCCGTGGATGACGCGGACGCCGCGCGCCGCGCGCTCGACGCGACCGTCGACATCGAGTTGCCCGATCCAGCCGCCTACGCGACGCTCGTCGATCAAGTCCGGCAGAAACAAGTATCGGTGCAGGCGATCGACGACGCGGTCCGCCGGCTGCTTCGCCCCAAGTTCGTGCTTGGCTTATTCGAGAATCCTTACGTCGACCCGGATGCGGCGGCGCGGATCTCCGGCGCGGAGGACACGCGGCCGCTTGCGCTGGAGGCGGCGCAGCAGGCAATGATTCTCCTGCGCAACGAAGGACACCTCCTTCCGCTCCGCGCCGACGCGGCCCGACGCGTCGCCGTGATCGGGCCACACGCCGCCGAGTTGCTGCTTGGCGGTTACGCCGGCGTTCCGTCGCACTACGTCACGATTCTCGATGGGATCAAGGCGCGCCTTGGCGCGGCGTCGACGGTCGAGTACGCGGAGGGCGTCCGCATCACCGAAGATTCGGTGTTCACGCACGACCCGCAGCCGCACATCGGCGGCACGCGGTCGCGGCCGCGTGATGACGCCAACCTCGTCGTCGCGGCCGATTCGGCCAGCAATGCGCCGCGCATCGCGAACGCGGTCGCGCTGGCGAAGCGAAGCGATGTCGTCATCCTCGTGCTGGGCGACAACGAGCAGACCGCGCGCGAAGCGTATGAGAACAATCATCTCGGCGACCGTTCGTCGCTGAGACTGCCCGGACAGCAGGAGGAGCTCGCGCTCGCCGTGGCGGCAACTGGAACGCCGGTCGTGCTGCTTTTGATCAACGGCCGTCCGCCATCCATTCCCAGTCTCGTTCCGAAGATCCCCGCGATCGTCGAAGGCTGGTATCTCGGTCAGGAAACTGGAACGGCGGTCGCGTCGGTGTTGTTCGGCGACGTGAATCCGGGCGGGAAGCTGCCGGCGACGATCGCGCGCGATGTCGGACAGCTTCCGGTATTCTACAACTACAAACCGACGGCGCGTCGCGGATACGTGCTCGATACGATCGCGCCGCTCTTTCCATTTGGATACGGGCTGTCCTACACGACGTTCTCGTACGCGAACCTGCGCGTGGCGTCGAATCACATTCAGGCGAACGGCAACACGACCGTTTCGGTGGACGTGAAGAACACCGGATCGCGTAGCGGCGACGAGGTCGTCCAGTTGTACATCCGTGACGAGGTGAGCGCGGCCACGCGGCCTGTCAAGGAGCTGAGAGGCTTCCAGCGCGTCTCGCTCGAGCCTGGCCAGACGCGTACCGTCACGTTCCCGGTGGGACCCGATCATCTTTCGTATCACGGGCTCGGCATGAAGCGTGTCGTCGAGCCCGGCCGATTTGATCTCATGGTCGGCGGCAACTCCGCCGATGTGCAATCGATCGTTCTGACCGTCGATCCTGCGCCGGTCGCGCCACTCAAACGGTAAAACGCAAGCTCGTTCCTGTCCGCCGCCGACGACGGACAATACCCGAGGAGATGTAATGAAGAACGTCCTCAAGCCAGTGTCTCGTGAAAGTCTGGTCGATCGCCTCGCCGGCGAGATCCGTACCTCCATCAACGCAGGCGACTACACGCTCGGCGAGCGGCTACCGACGATCATGGAGATGGCGAAGCGCTTTGGCGTCGGACATCCGACCGTGCGCGAAGCGCTCAAGAAGCTCGAGGCGGTCGGCGTCGTCGAGATCCGCCACGGCTCGGGCGTGTATGTCACGCGGACGCAGGATGTGCTCATGGTGGCGAGCGATTACGGCGGCAAAGTCACGAAGAAGCTGCTCCTCGACCTCATTCAGGCGCGCACGCCGATCGAGATGCAGTCGGCTGCCTTGGCGACGAAGAACGCGACGGCCGAGGATTTCGCGGAGATGAAGCGGCTGCTGACGACGGCGGGAGAGAATCTCGACAACGATGCGGTGTTGAACTCGGTGAACATGGCGTTTCACCGGCAGATCGCGTCGGCGTCGGGTAACGCGGTGATCGCACAGCTCCTCGACGTCATGCAGGATCTTTTCACCGACGAGCAGCGCTTGATCCTTGGCATCTTTGGCTCGCGCAAGCAGGATCATGAAGAGCATCTCTCGATTTTCGCGGCGCTCGAGCAGCGGCAGGAGCAGCTGGCGACCGAGCGCATGCGCAAGCACCTCGACGGCGTGGCGACGGCCATTCAGCGGTGGGATCCGATGCGACATCCGGTGCTGTAGCAGTCATTCCGAGCGCCCCTTCCCGTCATTCCGAGCGCCCCTTCCCGTCATTCCGAGCGCCCCTTCCCGTCATTCCGAGCGCAGCGAGGAATCTGGTGACACGACCGAGTGGCCGGCCAATCCGCGGGGGCGTGAGATTCCTCGCTGCGCTCGGAATGACGTGCCTGGCTGCTTGCGGCGGTGGTGAATCGCCGCCGGCGGCTCCCGCTGTCCCGGTCGTGCTCTCGGCAGACAGCATCCCGCTACGCGCGCTCGCGCAACAGGCCGGCATCCGCATCGGCTCGGCTGGTGACAGAGGCTTTCGCTGGACCGGGACCGACGGCTCGAACTTTCGTGCAATCCTGTCGCGCGAGTTTTCGGTGCTCACGCCCGAGAACGACATGAAGTTCGATCACGTGCATCCCGCTCCGACGACGTACTACTTCGCCGGCGCCGACTCGCTCGTGACGTTCGCGCAGCAGAATCAGATGAGCGTGCGCGGTCACACGCTGGTGTGGCATCAGCAACTGCCGTCGTGGGTGAACAGCGCGGCGTCGGCGCAGAGCGCGCTCGTGGATCACATCACGACCGTCGTCGGGCACTTCAAGGGCAAGCTGCTCGCGTGGGACGTCGTCAACGAAGCGTTCAACGACGACGGCACGCGACGTTCGACGTACTGGTCGGATCACATCGGACCGTCGTACATCGAGCTGGCGTTTCGTACTGCGCGCGCTGCCGATCCGGACGTCCCGTTGTTCTACAACGATTACAATATTGAAGGACTTGGGTCCAAGTCGGACTCCGTCTACGCGATGGTGAAGGATTTCCTCGCGCGTGGCGTGCCGATCAACGGCGTCGGCCTTCAATCACACTTCGTAGTGAACGGCGTGCCGTCGACGCTTGGCGCGAACATCGCGCGCTTCGTCGCGCTCGGCATCAAGGTGCACATCACCGAGCTCGATGTGCGCGTGCCGACGCCGTCGACCTCGGTGAGTCTCGCGGCGCAGGCGCAGAACTATCACGACGTCGTTGCCGCGTGCATCCAGGTCAAAGGCTGCGAGCTCGTGACGATGTGGGGCTTCACCGACAAGGATTCGTGGGTTCCGGGCACATTCCCGGGTTTTGGGGAGGCGCTGCCATGGGATGCCTTCTTTCAACAGAAGCCGGCGTTTCACTCGGTCTATGACGCCCTCGCCGGCCGCTGATCGTCGCAGGTAATACCACGGCAGTACCGCAGTCATACCATCGCGTAACGAGGCTTTCATGCGGTTCTCGCGATTCGTGCAACCGATCGTCGCGCTGTCGGTGGGAGCAGCCTCCACGCTCGGTGCGCAACAGCAGGCGTCGCGCCCTACCTATCTCGACGAATCATTGACCTTCGAGCAGCGCGCTCGCGACCTCGTGTCGCGCATGACGCTGGACGAGAAGGTGCTGCAGATGAAAGACGTCGCGCCCGCGATCCCCCGGCTCGGCGTTCCCGAATACAACTGGTGGAACGAGGCGTTGCACGGCGTCGCGCGCGCCGGATTGGCGACGGTGTTTCCGCAAGCGATCGGCGTCGCGGCGACATGGGACGACAGCGCGATGTTTCGCATGGCCACCGTGATTTCCGACGAGGCGCGCGCGAAATATCACGAGTACATTCGCCGCGACAGCCATCAGCGCTATCAAGGACTCACGTTCTGGTCGCCGAACATCAATCTCTTCCGCGACCCACGGTGGGGCCGAGGACAGGAGACCTACGGCGAGGATCCGTTTCTCACGGGGCATCTAGCCGTGCAGTTCATTCGCGGCCTGCAAGGCGACGACCCGAAGTACTTCAAGACGATTTCGACGGTAAAACACTTCGCCGTGCACAGCGGGCCCGAGCCCGAACGCCACACGTTCGACGCGGTGATCAGCGGGCGCGATCTGCGCGAGTCATATCTGCCGCACTTCGAGATGGGCATTCGCGTCGGCGGCGCGTACTCGCTGATGTGTGCCTACAACTCGATCGACGGCAAGCCCGCCTGCGCGAACGACGTGCTTCTCGGCCGCATCCTTCGCGGCGAGTGGAAATTTCCGGGCTACGTCGTTTCCGACTGTGGGGCGATCGACGACATCTATCTGAGGCATCACGCGGCCGGCGATGCCGCCCAAGCCGCGGTGCTCGCGGTGAAGACAGGCACCGATCTCGATTGCGGCCGGGTGTATCCGAATCTCGCCGCCGCCGTCAAGCAGGGCGTGATCAGCGAAGCCCAGATCGACACGTCGGTCACGCGCTTGTTCCTGGCGCGATTCAAGCTCGGCATGTTCGACGACCAGTCGCACGTGAAGTGGGCGCGCATTCCATTCTCGGATCTCGATTCGCCCCAACATCGCGCGCTCGCGCGCACGATCGCCGACGAGTCGATGGTGTTGCTCAAGAACGACCGCAACACGCTGCCGCTTCGCAAGGACCTTGGCACCGTCGCGGTGATCGGACCGAACGCCGATCAGTGGCGGATGTTGCTCGGGAACTACAACGGGATTCCCGCCGATCCGATCACTCCGCTTCGCGGCATTCGCGAGGCGGTTGGCCCGCACACACGCGTGCTCTACGCGCGGGGGTCGGATCTGGCAGAGAATTTTCCGGTGTACGAGACGACGCCGTCGTCGGTGTTGCGGACGCCCGACGGCAAGCCGGGTCTTCACGTCGACTACTACGCTCATCGCGACTTGTCGGGTACGCCGTTGTTCGGCGGTACGGACTCCACGCTGAATTCCGATTGGAAGGAGGCTGCGCCGCGCGGCGACATGAACCCGGACGACTTCGGCGTGCGGTGGACGGGCAGCATTCGCCCGGCGCACACGGGGATGTATCGCCTTGGGCTCGTCGGGACCATCAAGTTTCAGTTGTGGCTCGACGACAGCATGATCGTGCGATCGGTGTATCCGACGCACGACGGTGAATTCCCGGATCCGCGCCAGGCACAGAGCGATCCGATTCGTCTCGAGGCGGGGCGCGATTACAGGATCCGCGTCGAGGGCCAGGAGTCGTATGGCGAAGCGCAGCTGCAACTGCTCTGGGCGCCGCCGCACGATGCACTCGAGGCCGATGCGATGACGATTGCGTCCCAAGCCGATGCGATCGTGATGTTCATGGGTCTGACCGCGCGTCTCGAGGGCGAGGAAATGCCGATTCAGATTCCCGGCTTCCGCGGCGGCGATCGCACCTCGCTCGACTTGCCGGCACCGCAAGAGCAACTCCTCGAGAAAATCTCCGCGCTCGGCAAGCCCATCGTGCTCGTGCTGATGAACGGCAGCGCGCTCGGTGTGAATTGGGCGCAGGCGCACGTGCCGGCAATTCTCGAAGCGTGGTATCCCGGCCAGGCGGCGGGGACCGCGATCGCCGACGTGTTGTTCGGCGACTACAACCCTGCTGGGCGCTTGCCGGTGACGTTTTACAAATCGGTGAGCGATTTGCCGCCATTCGATGACTACGCGATGCACGGACGGACGTATCGCTTCTTCGCCGGAACGCCGCTGTACCCGTTCGGTCATGGATTGAGCTACACGACATTCAAGTACTCGAATGTGCGGGCGAGCACATCGACGGCGACCGCGCGCGATACGATCATGGTCAGCGTCGACGTGGCCAACATCGGCAAGCGCGCGGGAGACGAAGTCGTGCAGGTCTACGTGCAGCACGAGGGCTCGAAAGTCAGCCGGCCGTTGAAGGATTTGCGCGGCTACGCGCGGGTGCATCTCGCGGCGGGGCGAAAGCGTACGGTGAAGATTCCGGTCGCGATGTCGTCGCTCGCGTACTGGAATGAGACCACGCAGGAGTGGGACGTCGAAGCGGAGCCGGTTCGGATTCTCGTCGGTGCGTCGTCGTCGGATATTCGGGCGACGACGACGATTCGGGTCGCGCCGTGATGCACGCCACGTCGCTGGCATTGCTGCTCGTCATTCCGATGGTGCACGGCGAGCGAGTGACGGCGCATGGCGATGCGACATTCGCGCTCGCATCTCACGGCCGCGCCGCGCCACTGATCGTCTCCGACGCCGATTGGCCCGGTGTGCGGCGCGCCGCGCGCGACCTGCAATCAGATATTCAGAAAGTGTCCGGCGCAAAGCCGGCGCTGGGCGCAGTGCCGAGCGGGGTGCCGATCATCATCGGCACGATAGGCAAATCGCCGCTGATCGACGAGCTGGTTCGTACGCGCAAGCTCGACGTGGAGGGCACGGCGGGTCGCTGGGAAAGTTACGTGCGGCAGGTCGTCGAACATCCCGCGCCGAACGTCGACCGCGCACTCGTCATTGCGGGCAGCGACAAACGCGGAACGATCTACGGCATCTACGATGTCTCGGCGCAGATCGGCGTGTCACCATGGTATTGGTGGGCTGATGTGCCGATTCACCACGCATCGACGGTTGTCGTGAGCGGCGAGCGCGTCACCGTCGGCGAACCGAAGGTCAAATATCGCGGGATCTTCATCAACGACGAGGCGCCCGCCTTCTCGGGGTGGGCGCGCGAAAAGTTCGGCGGTATCAATCACCAGGTGTACGAGCACGTTTTCGAGCTGCTACTGCGACTCAAGGCGAATTATCTGTGGCCTGCGATGTGGGGCAACGCGTTCGCCGACGACGATTCGCTCGACGCGAAGCTTGCGGATGAATACGGCATCGTGATGGGTACGTCCCACCACGAGCCGATGACGCGGGCGCAGCAGGAATGGAAGCGCTACGGCCACGGCCCGTGGAACTACGAGCAGAACGATTCGACGCTTCGCGCGTTCTGGCGCGCAGGCATCGAGCGCATGGGTTCGCGCGAGAACATCGTGACGATCGGGATGCGCGGCGACGGCGACATGCCGATGACCCAGGGCAGCAACGTCGCGCTGCTCGAGCGCATCGTCGCCGACCAGCGCAAGATCATTGCGGAGGTCACACACCGCCCCGCGTCGGAAACGCCGCAGCTGTGGGCTCTATATAAGGAAGTACAGGATTACTACGACAAGGGCATGCGTGTCCCCGACGACGTCACGCTGCTCTTCTCCGACGACAACTGGGGCAACATCCGCCGTCTGCCCACGCCGCAAGAGCGCGGACGCTCGGGCGGATTCGGCGTGTACTACCATTTCGACTACGTCGGCGGCCCGCGCAACTACAAGTGGATCAACACGAATCCGATCGCGCGCATCTGGGAGCAGATGGATCAGGCCTATCGCCGGGGTGCCGATCGCATCTGGATCGTGAATGTCGGCGATCTCAAGCCGATGGAATTCCCGATTCAGTTCTTTCTCGACTTCGCGTGGAATCCGGACGCCATCCCCGCCGCGAAGCTGCCGGATTACACACGCGACTGGGCGACACGACAGTTCGGCTCATCGCAGGGCGCCGCGATCGGTGACGTCATCACCACATATCTCAGCTATGCAGGAAGACGTAAGCCTGAATTGCTCGATACGGCGACGTACAGCCTGTACAACTATCGTGAAGCCGAACGCATTATCGCCGAGTACGACTCGCTCTCGGCGCGCGCGACCGCGATCGAAGCAAAGTTGCCGCGTGAGTATCGCGATGCGTATTACGAGCTGGTGCTGCATCCGGTGCTTGCTGCCGCCAACCTGAACGCGCTGTATATCACGGTCGCGCGCAATCGTATGTATGCGCGCCAGGGACGTGTAGCCACGAACGATATCGCGGATGAAGCGCGCTCGTTGTTCGCCAAGGATGCCGAGCTTTCGCGGTACTTCAATACGCAGCTCGCGGGCGGCAAGTGGGCGCACATGATGGACCAAACGCACATCGGCTATACGTACTGGCAAGAACCGCCGCGCGACGTCATGCCGCGCGTCGACGAGATTCACGTTCCCGTTGCCGCTGACATGGGCGTGGCGATCGAAGGACAGATGCCATTCGTGGCGGGGCAGGGTCCGCCATCACGTGGTCCGCCGCGTGCTCCATCACTGCCGGCATTCGACAACTATCAGCGACAATCGTACTACGTTGACGTCTACGATCGCGGCCGGACACCGTTCGCGTTCAGCGCCACGAGCGACGCACCGTGGCTGCGAGTCACTCCGCCTCGCGGCATCGTAACGGAGGAGCAACGCCTGATCGTGAGCGTCGATTGGAACAAGGCGCCGACCGGGGCTCACGCCGCCGCGATCACGATCACCGGACCGAACGCGCAGCACGTCGTCGTTCAGGCACCGATCGAGAACCACGCGAGCCCCGTGCGCGATCAAGTCAACGGCTTCGTCGAAGGCAACGGCTATGTCTCGATTGAAGCAGAGCACTTCACCGCTGCCGTCAACGCGCCGCCCGTGAGCTGGTTACGAATTCCGGCCTTCGGGCGAACGGTCTCCGGCATGACGACGTCGCCGGCGGATGCCCCGACTCAGCTGCCGCGCGCCGGATCGCCGAGGTTGGAGTATCGCGTGTTCATGTTCGATACGGGCGCGGTGAGCGTGAAAGCCTACATCGCGCCGTCGCTCGACTTTACCGGTTCGTCGTCTGGACTTCGATACGCGATCTCATTCGACGACGAGGCGCCGCAGCTCGTCAACGTGCTCGCCGACACGGCGGCGCGGGCGTGGGATCGCGCGGTTGCCGACAACATTCGCATCGCATCGACGACGCTCGGGGTGGCGAAACCTGGCGAGCACGTGCTCAAGTTCTGGCGCGTCGACGCCGGCGTCGTCCTCGAGAAGCTCGTCATCGACGCGGGTGGGGTGAAGCCCAGTTATCTCGGTCCGCCGGAATCCTTTCACGGCGCGCCGAAGACGGAGCCGCCCGTCGCGCGGTTCGACTGGTTCGAGTACACAGGCAATGATTCCATCTATCGAACCATTCATCAGAACGACAACCAATATCTCAACCCCATCCTCGCCGGCTTTTATCCGGATCCGAGCGTGGTGCGCGTCGGCGACGATTACTATCTCGTGACGTCGAGCTTCTCGTACTTTCCGGGACTGCCGATCTTCCACAGCCGCGACCTCGTACACTGGACGCAGATCGGCAATGTGCTCGACCGTCCGACGCAGCTCGCCGTCGACGGCCGCGCCATCTCGGAGGGGATCTACGCCCCGACGATCCGCTATCACGACGGCTTGTTCTATCTCATTACAACATGCTCATACTGCGGCGGCAACTTCATCGTCACCGCGACGAACGCCGCGGGTCCATGGTCGGAGCCGATCTGGCTCGGGTTCGACGGCATCGACCCGTCGATCTTCTTCGACGACGACGGCCGCGCGTACATCGTGAACAATGGACCGCCGGCCGAGCCGCCGCGCTACCAAGGCCATCGCGCGATCTGGATTCAACAATACGACGTTCACTCCCACACGATGATCGGCGCGCGCCACGTCATCGTGAACGGCGGTGTCGATCTCGCGAAAAAACCGATCTGGATCGAGGCGCCGCACATCCTCAAGGTGCAGGGACGCTACTATCTGATCTGCGCCGAAGGCGGTACCGCGGGCCAGCATTCCGAGGTCGTGTTTCGCAGCGACTCAGTGCAAGGTCCCTACGTTCCGTACGACCACAACCCGATCCTCACACAGCGTCAGCTTTCGCCGACCCGTCCGGCACCGATCACATCGACCGGGCACGCCGATTTCGTACAAACACCGCGCGGCGACTGGTGGGCCGTCTTTCTCGGCGTTCGCCCTTACGGGCCCGATCTCACGAACATCGGTCGCGAAACGTTCATGCTGCCGGTAACATGGCGCGACGGCTGGCCAACGATTCTCGACGGCGACGCCAGCGTGCCCTACGTTCACGAAAGGCCGGTGTTGGAACAGGCCGCCTCGCCCGCGACGCCGCTCAGCGGCAACTTCGTCATACGCGATGAGTTCAACACACCAACCCTCGCACCATCGTGGGAGCTGATTCGCACTCCGCGCGAACGCTGGTACGAGCTGGCCTCGACGCCGGGATCGCTCAGCATTCGCGCGCGACCGGTCGCGCTTGGAACGCGCGCTCAGCCGTCGTTCATCGGCCGCCGCCAGCAGCACGCGATCGCAACCGCAACGACACTGATGCATTTCGCTCCGCGGGCGCCGGGCGACGCGGCCGGCCTCGTTGCCTTTCAAAGCGATTCGTTCTACTACTTCCTTGGTGAGACCTTGCACGACGGCAAGCCGGTTGTGCGTTTGGTGCGCCGAGCCGGCGCGCGTGACGGCGGCGCGGAGGTGTCGGTGGCCGAAGCCGCGCTGAGCCGCGCCGACGGCGTGGTCTACCTGCGCATTCAGGCACGCGGCGCGAAATACGACTTCTCATATGGCGAGCGGCCGGGCGAGTGGCGGTCGCTGGCAAAGGACGTCGATGGAACGATACTCAGCACGCACGTCGCCGGTGGATTCGTCGGCACCATGCTCGGCATGTATGCCTACTCGTCGCCGCATTGAGGCGCACGCGTCGTGACCCTCGTGAGTCGCGAGCCGTTCGGCACGACGGCCGACGGACAGGCGGCCGAGCAGATCACGCTCGAGAATGCGCGCGGCATGCGTGTGAGCATGCTGACGTACGGCGGCATCGTGCGATCGCTTGTCGTGCCCGACGCCAACGGCGCGGGGACGGACGTCATACTCGGCTTTGATAGCCTCGCCGACTACGAGCGCGATGGCATGTACGTGGGCGCACTGATTGGGCGGTACGCCAATCGGATTGCCGGCGCGAGCTTCGCGATCGACGGCACGCTGTATCGCCTGCCGCACAATGACGGAAAGAATCAACTGCACGGCGGGCCGTGCGGTTTCAATCGGCGGATGTGGCGACCCGCCATCGTCAACGGCGCCGCCGGTACATCGCTCGAGCTCACGCGCCGAAGCGCCGCGGGCGAAGAAGGATTTCCCGGCGCGGTCGATGTGCGCGTCACCTACTCTCTCTCCGACGACGACGAGCTGATCATCGCCTACAGGGCCGAGTGCGACGCGCCGACGCACGTGAATCTCACGTCGCACATGTACTTCAATCTGGGCGGCCATGATGCGGGCGACGTGCTCGATCACGAGCTGACGCTTTCCGCGTCGCGTTTCACGCCGATCGATACCGCGCTCATTCCCACCGGAGAGTTGCGAGAGGTGGCGGGTACGCCGTTCGATTTCACGGCGGGCCGTCGCACGGGCGACGCTCGCCCGGCCGACGATGAGCAGCTTCGCCTGGGCGGCGGCTACGATCATAATTTTGTAATAGATGCCGGCTCGGCCAATTCCTTCTCGGCGCGGGTGCGCGATCCACGCAGCGGACGATGGCTCGAGGTGCGCACCACCGAGCCGGGCGTTCAGCTCTATCTCGGCCAGGGCCTCAATACCGAGGGCAAGAACGAGTGCCACTACGGCGCGCACGCCGGCCTGGCCCTGGAGACTCAACACTTTCCCGACTCGCCCAACCACCCCGCGTTTCCAACGACGCTGCTCCGGCCGGGCGAGTTGTTCAGCTCACGGACGGCGTATCGTTTCGGGAAAGACGAACACGTTGCTTAACGGGTGCGACGGTCCGACGGAGTCGTCCAGCGGATGCGTCGACACGTAGATCGCGCCCGCGCCGTGATCGAGTCCCCATCGCGCCGTCGCCGCAATGCCGTCGAAGAAGCGCATGTACGTCACGGGGCGCACGTCGATCGCCCGCAACTGGTCCACGCCGCCCATGCGAATGCCGTCGAAATACACCTGGACCTGAGTCGGTGAGGTGAAGCTGTCGGGCCCGCGCGCCGCCAGCCAGTTGGAGCGCAGCGCTTCGATGACGTCGTACGCCGTGTTGTAGCCGTGATCGGCGAATTGCTCCGGAACCAGGAGGTTTCGGTCAACGGACGGTCCGGGCGGACGAGTTCGCCCCATGCACGCGCCGGCCAGTGTGGCGAAACCGACGACGAGGATGATCTCAGAGACCATACGCATAACGCCCCCCGCGTTTGCGAAGATAGTCATGAATCTGCGGCGAATTTCTTCTTGACGAAAGCGACGGTGAATTGAATCATGCGTTCATGCGACTCGAGAGTCGATGAATCACCGTTTTCCCGCGATGCCTGCAAACGACGCCCCGCGCGGCCCCTCTATCTGAGCGGTCGCGCTTCGTTTTTCTGAGTTACAAATCCCGGTCCCACGGTCCCGAGTCATGCGAAAAATCAACACCCGCAGCTTCCGACTGGCCACGCGGTCCACTCCACGCGAGGTAAACAAACAGATCGTGCTGAACCTCATCCGTGAGGCCCAGCCCATCTCGCGCGCCGAGTTGGCGCGGCGCATGAACGTGCGACGCGCGTCGTTGACGACGATCGTCCGCGAGCTGCTCGCCGCCGGTGACGTCGAGGAAACAGGTCGCGCCGCCTCGGCGCGCGGCCGCCGCCCGACGCTCCTTCGCATTCGCACACGCGGACGCCTGGTCGTTGCCGTCGACGTGCGGCCGGTGCGAACCAACCTCGCCCTCGCCGATTTCGCCGGCAACGTCCTCGAGCGGCAGTGGATCGAAACGCCGAAAGATCCCTCGTTCGTCGCGGACGCCATCGCGCGCGCCGCTCGCGCGCTGCTCGACGCGCACGATCACGTCGTGGAGCAGGAGCAGTGTCACGGCATCGGCATCGTCGTGCCGGGCATGGTCGATCGCAAGACAGGTCGCGTGCTCTACGCCCCGCGTCTCGCGTGGCGTGACGTGCAGCTTCGCGAAGCGGTACAGGCGCAAACCGGACTTCCCGCATTCGTCGAGAGCGCGCCGATCGCGTGCGCGCTCGCGCGGCTTTGGTCGTTCGACGGGGGCGCCCGCAGTGCGTCGCGCGTCGTGAACAATTTCGCGTACGTGAGCGTCTCGGACGGCGTTGGCGTCGGCATCGTGACGCGTGGGGAAGTCATGCGCGGCGAAACGAACACCGCGGGAGAGTTGGGCCACGTCTCGCTCGATCCGAGCGGTCCGGCGTGCGCGTGCGGACGCCATGGATGCTGGGAGGCGTTCTCGTGCAACGCGGCGACGGTCGCGCGCTACGGCGGCGGTGGCCGCGTGTCTGTCGAGGAGATCGTGCGCCGCGCGAAACAGGGCGAAGCATCCGCGGTGGCGACGTTGATCGAGACAGGCCGGCAGATCGGACGCGGACTCGCCGCGGTGATCAACGCGTTCAATCCAAAGCGGATCTATGTCGGCGGTGAGATCACCGCGGCGTGGGAGCTGATCGAGGCGCCGATGCGCGAGCAGCTGGTCGCGGGTACGCTCACCGAAGCGACGCAGCGAACGCCGGTCTACGCGGACGCGAACCCCGGCGAGTATCGGCTGCTCGGCGCGGTGGCGCTGGTCGCGGCGCCGACGTTCGCGGCACCGCGTGTCGCTTGAGCATGAGCAATTTTCACGAAGTCTAGTACGAATTATCCAATTGTAGACGGAAGATACAATATCGTGCTCACTGTCGTGCAGTTTCTGCACGAATTAGAGTACGATATGCGCATCGAGCCCGTACGTCCCCACGCAGCTCCGGAGCCACGCCTTCCGATCGGCTCGAGCGCGCCGACGGTCCCGGCTTACACCGCCGTCGTCATCGACGTCGAGGCCGCCATGCCCGCGCTCGAGTGTTTCGCATGGCTCGCGCAGCGGCGCGGCGACATCGTCCGGCGACGAGTAGCTGACTTGGCAGCGAAGGCGGAGCGCGAAGGAATGACGTCCGCGAATCTCTACCGCGAGCGGCTCGCACTCATTCGGCCGCGACGCGACGATCTCGATACGCTCGCCTCGGAGTACGTCGCGCAGCTGCCGCCTGAAACGGCCTTCACGGTGCGACGACTCAAGTACAAGGGCGTTCGTGTCGTGCTCGTGAGTGCGGGACTGCGTTACGCACTGCTGCGCGTCGGCGCGCGGCTCGAGCTCGATCTCGCGGACATCCACGGAGTCGATGTTCGATTCGACGCACTCGGCGCCTACACCGGGTTCGATGCGCTGTCACCCCTGGCACAAATCGATGGCAAGGGCACGCTCCTCGCGCAGCTCGATCTGGGCGCGTCGCCGCTCGTGCCGAAATCGTTGTCGCAGTTGGCGTCGCTCGCGTAGCAAAACCGAATTGTCATCCTGAGCGAAGCGAAGGACCCCTCAGTCGCCGAGGAGAGCGTTCCGCTTAGAGAGGGGTCCTTCGGGCCTGCGGCCCTCAGGATGACAGTGTTGCAAAGCTCTTTCACCCGAACCACCTCGTCCATGACCTCACTCGCTCCGGAAGGCCTGGCGTCGCATCGACTCGACACGGTTTCGTTCGGCAAGATCGTGCAAATACGCGAAGAGCTGCTGAAGGCCCAGGCCGCGGGAGCGAGAGTCGTTCGATTCGAGTCGGGCGATCCGAGCTTTGCCGTCGCGCCGCACATTCTCGACGCCATGTCGTCCGCGGCGGCCGCGGGCAAGACGCACTACGTCCCCAACGACGGCATTCCGGAGCTGCGCGCCGCGCTCGCCGAAAAACTCGCGCGAAAGAATGCCATCGACGCGGATCAAGGCGACGTGTTCCTGACGAACGGCGCGATGCACGCACTGTACGTCGCGTTCGGCGCGCTGTTGAGCGAAGGCGACGAAGTGATCATCCCCGACCCGATGTGGACCGAAGTCGCCGAGAATATTCGGCTGGCCGGTGGTGCGCCGGTGCGCGTGGTCGTGGATGCGGATGGAGACTACGCGTACGATCCGGCGGCGATCGCGCGCGCGATCACGCCGGCGACGCGCGCCATATTCGTCAACTCGCCGCACAATCCCACCGGAGCGGTGCTGCCGCGTGAATCGTTGGCGGCGATCGTCGAGCTGGCCCGCGAGCACGAGCTGTGGGTCGTATCGGACGAAGCGTACGAGGACGTGATCTACGAACCGGCGGTGCACCATTCGGTTGCGTCGCTGGCCGGCGACTGGGCGGAACGGGTGATCAGTATTTTCTCATTCTCGAAGTCATATGCCATGAGCGGCCTGCGCACCGGCTACATCGTGACGCGCGCGCCCCTCTTGCAGGAACGAATTCAGAAGCTCCTGCGCTGCACGATCAACGGCGTGAACAGCCTGGCGCAGTGGGGCGCGCTTGCCGCCGTCACGGGACCGCAGGACCAGCTGGCGAAGATGCGTGCCGAGTATCTCCTGCGGCGCGACGTGTTGCTGTCGGCGCTGCGCGGGATCGACGGCGTGGACCCGTTCACGCCGCGCGGCGCATTCTACGTGTGGGCCGAGCTCGACGAGACGCTGTACGAACGGTTGCAGGTGCGCGATGCCGGCGAGCTGTCGGCGCGGCTTGCCAGGGCCGGCATCGGCAGCGCGCCGGGCGATGCGTTCGGCGAACACTCGGCCGGCGCCATTCGCTTTGCATACAGTTGCGGCACCGAGATGGTTCGGTCGGGTTCGGAGCTGTTGCGCGCGGCGCTCACGGGCGAGCTGGTCATATAGCTCCACGGGCGGGGGCTCGACTGCCGCGCTGCGCGCCTTCGCTCGGGATGACAACGAGTGCGTCCCACAAGTGCCGGCCCAAGCGGCCCGGGCCGTTTTGCTTGACACCCCCCCGGGCCTTCCCGACCTTACGACTTCGGGCCCCCGGTCGTCCTACCGATACTATAGAGTCAGGCCCGTCCCCAGCTTCCTCCGCTCCGCATGGCTGCGCCACACCCGACCCCCACGTCCGTCGAACGCATCGGTGATCTCCTCCACAAAGAGGGGCTGATCACCGGCGAACAGCTTGCCAAGGCGTTGCTGGAAGCGAAGCAGACGAACACCCGCGTCGGCTACAACCTCGTCAAGCTCGGCTTCATTCAGGAAGTCGAATTGACGAAGATGCTCGCCAAGCAGCACAAGATGCCGGCCGTGGACCTTTCGCGATTCGAGGTCGACCCAAAAATCGCGAAGATGATCCCGAACGACCTCGCGCAGAAGAACCTGGTCATTCCGCTCAAGCGCGACGGACGCACGCTCACCGTGGCGATGGCCGACCCGGCGAACCTGGGTGTGCTCGAGGATCTCAAGTTCATCACGCGGTACGACATCTTCCCGGTGATCGCGGGCGAGTTCACGCTGCGCAATCTCATCGAGAAGATCTACGGCGCCTCGGACGAACAACAGATGGCGTCGTTGATGGATACCATCGACGAGCTCGGCGACATGGGCGGCGACGTCGAAGTCGTCGAGGAGACGGAAGAAGAAGTTTCGCAGGCGGCGCTCCAGGCGCAGATGGAAGACGCGCCGGTCGTCAAGCTGATCAACGCCATCCTCACCGATGCCGTCAAGCGCGGCGCCTCGGACATTCACTTCGAGTGCTTCGAGCACGACATCCGCGTGCGCTACCGCATCGACGGTGCGTTGCAGGAGATCATGAAGCCGCCCATGAAGCTCAAGGCGGCGTTGATCTCACGCTTTAAGATCATGTCGTCGCTCAACATCGCCGAACGCCGCGTGCCGCAGGACGGCCGTATCAAGCTCAAGATGGGCAACAAGGTGATCGACTTCCGCGTGTCGACGCTGCCCACGCTGTTCGGCGAGAAGATCGTGCTCCGTATTCTCGACAAGGGCAACCTCACCTTCGACCTCGAGAAATTCGGCATTGAGCCGCGTGCCGAGCACGATCTGATGGAAGCGGTGTCGAATCCGTACGGCATGGTGCTCGTCACCGGTCCGACGGGCTCGGGCAAGACGACGACGCTCTACTCGTCGCTGTCGAAGGTGAACACGATCGACGTGAACATCATGACCGCGGAAGATCCCGTGGAGTACAACCTCTACGGCATCAACCAGGTACTGGTGCGCAACGAGATCGGCATGACGTTCGCCGCGGCGCTGAAAGCGTTCCTGCGGCAGGATCCGAACATCATCATGGTCGGCGAGATTCGAGATCTCGAAACCGGCGGCATCGCGATCAAGGCGGCGCTCACGGGCCACATGGTGCTGTCGACGCTACACACCAACTCGGCACCGGAAACGGTGACGCGTCTGCTGGACATGGGCCTCGAGCCGTTCAACGTGGCGTCGGCGCTCAACCTGATTCTCGCGCAGCGGCTGGTGCGGCGCATCTGCTCCAACTGCAAGGTGCAGTACGTACCCGACAAGCTCGAGCTGGACGCGGCCAAGGTGACGCCCGAGACCTCGATGCGCGATCTCCGCTTCACCGAGGAGGCGCTCGTCAACGCGAAAGCGAAAGCCACCAAGGAAGCGGCGCCGTTCCTCGAGACGCTGAGCCTCGACACCAAGGTCAAGGAGCTCGGCTTCTTCAAGGGCAAGGGCTGCGATCAGTGCAACGGCACGGGCATGAAAGGCCGCCAGGGCGTGTACGAGGTCATGGTGATGACGCCGCATTTGCGAAAGCTGGTCATGCAGAATCTGGGCGCCGCCGAGCTCCGCGACGGCGCGATCGAGGAAGGCATGCTGACGCTGCGCATGGACGCGTGGCTCAAGGTGATGAAGGGGATCACCACCACCGAGCAGATGATTCGCGAGACGTCTGCATAATCGTCGTCCTGCGGCGCTTCGCTCAGGCCGACATGACGAGCTTGTCCAACCGAATCGGCAATTCCCGCACGCGCCTTCCGGTCGCGTGATACACCGCATTCGCGATCGACGCCGCCACGCCGGTGATCCCGATCTCTCCGGCGCCCTTCGCGCCGACCGTGCTCACATGCGGGTCGTTCTCGTCGACGAAATGCACGTCGATCGTTCCAACGTCGGCATTCACCGGCACCTGATACTCGGCCAGGTCGGCGTTGAGGTAGCGGCCCGTATGAGGGTCGATATGAGTCTCCTCTAATAGCGCCATGCCGATGCCCCAGATCACGCCGCCGCGAATCTGGCTGCTTGCGGTCTTCTCGTTGAGGATCCGCCCCACACCGTGCGCCGTGACAATCCGCGGCACCCGAATGAGCCCGAGGTCGGGGTCGACGCGCACCTCTGTGAACACGCCGCCGAACGAGTGCATGGAGTATTGCTGCTGCTCCTGACCCGGCCGCGACGTGAGCGTGACCTCGACCGGCTGGCCGCCGTTCTTCGCGATGATCTCGGCGACGCTGTTCGACGCCAATCCGCCCGGCGCGAGCTGTTCGATCTTCTGGCGCAGCGCCATCGCCGTGTCGTGCACCGAGCTGCCCGTGGAGGCCGCCGTCACCGAACCAGTCGACGCGGGATTCTCCGGCATCGTCGTGTCGCCGAGCTCGAAGCGTACCCGATCGACCGGAATGCCCAGCGCGTCGGCCGCGATCTGCGACATCGCGGTGTACGTGCCGCACCCGATTTCCTGCGTGCCGGCGCGCACCCACACGCGGCCGTCGGGCAATAGACGCGCGGTACTCGCCGCCTGCTGACGTCGCGCGGGGTACGTCGCCGTCGCCATGCCGTAGCCGACGAGCCACCGCCCGTCGCGCATCGAACGCGGCACCGGGTTGCGCTTCGACCAGCCGAATGCGTCAGCCGCCACACGATAGCATTCTCGCAACGACTTGCTCGACCACGGCTTTCCGCTCTCCGGATCGCGCTCGGCGTAGTTCTTCAGGCGCAGCTCGATCGGATCCATCTCCAGCGCGTACGCCAGCTCGTCCATCGCACTCTCGAGCGCAAACGTGCCCGTCGATTCGCCGGGCGCGCGTTGAAACGTCGGCGAACCGACGTTGATGCGCACCACGTCATACTGCGTCTGGACGTTCGGGCAGGCGTACAGCATGCGCGTCTGGTTCAGCGCGGGCTCGATCCAGTCCTCGAGCGTCGACGTGTTCGAGGTGCTCGTGTGGCGCGTCGCGATCAACGTTCCGTCACGCGATGCGCCGAGTGAAACATGCTGCACTGTGCGGGGCCGCCCACCGACGGGGCCGAACATCTGACGCCGCGTGAGCACGAGCTTGACGGGCCGCTGCACTTCGCGCGCGGCCATCGCGGCGAGTGGCTCGTGCGACCACGAACCACCTTTGCTGCCGAATCCGCCGCCCGTGAAGTAGGCGATCACCCGCACGTTCTCGGGCGTGATGCCGAACGTCTTCGCGACCGAGTTGCGCACGCTGGTGATGCCTTGCGTGGACTCGTACAACGTCAACGTGTCGCCGTTCCAGGCGGCGATGACGTTGTGCACTTCCATCGGGTTGTGATTCTCGAGCGGCGTTGTATAGGTATTGTCCACCTTTACCGCCGCTTCCGTCCAACTCTTGTCGAAGTCTCCGCGAGCGTACGTGCGCTCGCCGCCGAGTGGATGGACCTGATCGGGCGGATTCTTCGGCGCGGTGTCCATGTCGAGCACCGCCTGCTCTTCGTCGTATCGCACCCGCACCATGTGCGAGGCCGCCGTCGCGTGTTCGAACGTGTCGGCGATCGCCAGGCCAATCGGCTGGCCATTGTAATGAACGTCGCGGTCCTGCAGCAGCGTCGGACGACGCATGGTCGCCGCGCCGGCGCCGGGCAACTTCGGCGCGTTGAACGGCGTGATGATCTTGATCACGCCGGGCGCGCGCTCCGCCGCCGACGTGTCGAATGCCGCCACGCGCCCTTTGGCGATGGTGCTCGTGATCATCACCGCATGCACGAGGTTCGGTATCGCAAACTCGGCCGCGTACTTCGCGCCGCCGGTGACTTTGAGACGTCCGTCAACTCTGTCCAATGGCTGGCCGAGACTCATGCCGACACCTCCGTCAGTGCGCGCACGAGCGTGCGTTTGGCTAATTCCACTTTGAACGCGTTGTCCTTGTGCGGCTTCGCACCGGCGAGGGCGGCGTTCGCTGCCGCGCGGAATGTCGCGGCGGATGCGGGCTTGCCGATGAGCGCATGCTCTGCTTCGCGCGAGCGCCACGGCTTCGTTGCGATGCCGCCAAGCGCGACGCGTGCATCGCGCACCGTGCCATTCTGCACGTCGAGCGCGACGGCAGCCGCGGCCAGCGCGAACGCGAAGCTCGCGCGATCGCGCACCTTCAAATACATCGACCGCCGCGCGAACGATATCGCCGGCAGATCGAAACCCGTGATCACGTCGCCAGGCGCGAGCACCGTTTCGCGCTCGGGATGCGCGCCGGGCAACACGTGCAGCGTCGAGAAGGGAAGCGTGCGGTCGCCATGGACACCGCGCACGCGCACCGTGGCGTCGAGCGCGGCGAGCGCCACCGCGAAATCCGACGGGTGCGTCGCGATGCAATGCTCGCTCGTCCCGAGAATGGCATGTTGGCGGTTGAAGCCGCGAATCCCGGAGCAGCCGCTGCCAGGCGCGCGCTTGTTGCATGCGCTCGCGGTATCGCGGAAGTACACGCAACGGGTGCGCTGAAGCACATTGCCGCCCATCGTCGCCATGTTGCGCACCTGTCCCGACGCGGCGAGCAGCAGCGACTGACTCACGAGCGGGTACCGCTCCCGCACGCGCGTGTCCCACGCGACGTCGCTCATGTGCGCGAGTCCGCCGAGTCGCAGTCCGCCGTTCGGCAGATCGCTCACCGACGCGAGCGATGCATCGCGCCGCACGAGCGGATTGAGATCGACGACGCGCGCCGGCCGCTCGACGTCGAGCTTCATGAGATCGATGAGCGTCGTTCCGCCGGCAACGAACCGTGCCGCGGTTGTCGAGCCCGCGCGGACGGCGGAATCAAGATCGGCGGCGGTGACGTATTCGAAATCGATCATTGCGACGCCCTCCGCTGCCGCACGTCCTGAATGGCGGCGACGATGCCGACATAGGCGCCGCAACGGCAGATGTTCCCGCTCATCGCTTCGCGCACGTCGTCGTCGTTCGGTCCCCACGGCTCGGCGAGCATCGCCGTCGCCGACATGATCTGTCCCGATGTGCAGTAGCCGCACTGAAAGCCGTCGTGCGTGATGAACGCTTGCTGCATGGGATGCAGCTCGTCGCCCTCGGCGAGACCTTCGATCGTCGTGATGCGCTTGCCCTGCTGCATCATCGCGAGCGTGAGACAGGAGAGCGTGCGGCGGCCGTCCACGTGCACGGTGCACGCGCCGCACTGGCCGTGATCGCACCCCTTCTTCGTCCCGGTGAGCGCGGCGTACTCGCGCAATGCATCGAGCAGCGTCACACGTGGCTCGAGCGTGAGCGCGACGTCGCGTCCGTTGACGTTGAGCGTCACGTCGCGCGCGGTCGACGTCATCACCGCGGCGGCGCGTTCGGCGCGTGCGAACTTGGGCTCGAGCGTCAGCGTGATCGCGGCGCCGAGCACCGTGGCCACGAACTCGCGACGCGACCATTGGCCGCGCGCCGAAACCGGCGCGATCGCCGCGCTGATCGAGCGGCCGAGCGTGACGTCGTCGAGCGGGTCGCCGACATGTCGCCAGCGAACGAGGCCGTCCGCATCGATCACGAACACGGCCGCTTCGCCCTCGACGCCGAATGCGCGCGCTGCCGACGCTTCGCCGTCGAGCACGGGAATCGAGACGTCGTCATCGCCGAACGCGAGCGAGCGCCACGGTCCATCGCCGCCGACGCTCACCAGTCGCGCGGCCGCGACACCGGGCAGATGGGCAATGAGGCGGTTGTACGCGTCCACGTGCGCCTGGCGAGCGGGATCCCAGCCCGGCGGATGGAAAACGAGCAGCAGCGGCGAGCCGCGAAATTCAGAGAGTCGTCGGGATTCGCCGGCCGCCGTGACGAGCGTGAAATCGGGCGGCTGCTGTCCCATGGAGAGAACGGGCATCGGCAGTCAGTTCGCGTGGTTGACGAAACGCGACCTGGCGCCGCAAAAGGCGTGCTTCGCCCATCAAAGGACGGCGGCTGTCTCTCGAAATTGAAAGCCGCGCAGATGGCGTTGAATCGCCGCGAAGTCGCGCACGTTCTCCGTCACGAGGATCGCCTCGGCTTCGCGGCACGATGCGGCAAGCAGCGCATCGTTGACGAGCGAGGGCGGCCCGTCCGCCAGGCGTCGTCGTTCGCGCGTGGCGAGATCCGACAACACTCGGCCCGCCTGCGTGTATGCGTCGAACGACGGCACGATGAGGCGATCGCGCGATTGATACGGCGCAATGAACGCCTCGAGCGCGGCCCGTTGTCTCGGGTCATTCGCGCCGGCGCGCAACTCCAGCGCGACGACCGCGTGCAGACGCAGTCCGTTGCCGGCGCGCACGCGGAAGCGCTTGAGCGCCCCGAGCCGCTCAGGGTCTCGGAGCGCCGTGATGTAGACGTTGGTGTCGAGCGCGTAAAGCCCGCTCACGTCCGGTTAATTTCGGGAAATGCCGGTGTCACCGCTCGGCGACGCGGCGACGGCGCGCCGCGGCGTTGCCGGCGAACACGTCGTCGAGGCCGCCGAGCGAGGCCAAACGGTCGAGCGCGGCGAACTCATCGCCGAGCGCGACGATGTAGTCGAGCGCGAGGTCGACGGTTTCCGTATCGTTGCGCGCACCGAGCACGCGCTTGGCGGCGTCGAGCTTGGCCGCGTCCATATCCATGTTCTTGCGGACGCGGCCGGCTTTGTAGGTGGCGGGATTCTCAGTCATGTCAGTACAGAAAATAAGTTGACAAAATATGTACGAATCGTCCAGGAATGTCAACTTTGTCGGTCGCCATTCCCCGCAGGCCTTCGGGGCGCGCCGACGGTCAGCTTCCCCTTGGCTGGGTTCGCCATTCGTTGACCGATGGGCTCGTAGATCGTCTGTATAAGTCAGTTATCCCATCTCGCTCAGGTCAGCACCGACTTCGATGACCGCTCCTACCGCAACACCTCCCTCCGTCGCGCCGCAGTCGCTCAACCTCCGGGTGCTCCTGGAGGAGATGATCGAGCGTGGCGCGTCCGATCTGCACGTCACTGCCGGCGAGCGCCCCATGCTTCGCGTGGACGGCGACATGACCCGGTCGTCCATCGATTACGTGATGCAGCCCAAGGACACGCTGCAGCTCGCGTATTCGGTGTTGACCGAGAATCAGAAAAAGCGCTTCGAGATGGAGGATGAGCTCGATTTCTCGTTCGGCATTCAGAACCTGGCGCGCTTCCGCGGCAACTGCTTCAAGCAGCGCGGCTGCGTCGCGATGGTCATTCGTCAGATCCCCTTCAACATCAAGACGTTCGAGCAGCTCAACCTCCCGAAGGTGTTGAGCGATCTCGCCGATCGTCCGCGCGGGTTGATTCTCGTCACGGGCCCGACGGGCTCGGGCAAGTCGACGACGCTCGCCGCGATGCTCGACAAGATCAACAAGGAAGTGAAGGGGCACATGATCACGATCGAGGATCCGATCGAGTTCATTCACAAGCACCAGAGCTGCATCGTCAACCAGCGCGAGGTCGGCAGCGACACCAAGAGCTTCAACGCGGCCCTCAAGTACGCGCTGCGGCAGGACCCGGACATCGTGCTGATCGGCGAAATGAGAGATCTCGAAACGATCTCCGCCGGTCTCACCATCGCCGAGACGGGCCACTTGGCCTTCGCGACGCTCCACACGAACAGCGCGGCCGAGGCAATCAACCGCATCATCGACGTGTTCCCGAGCCACCAGCAGTCGCAGGTGCGCGCGCAGCTCGCCTTCTGTCTCGAGGGCGTGGTGACGCAGACGCTGCTGCCGAAGGTCGGCGGCAAGGGCCGCGCGATGGCGGCGGAGATCCTCGTCGTGACGCCGGCGATTCGCGCCCTCATTCGCGACGACAAGATCCACCAGATCTACTCGATGATGCAGTCCGGCAAGAAGTACGGCATGCAGACGATGAACGACGCGCTGTATCAGCTCTACATGAGCAAGACGGTGGCGTTCGAGGACTGCATGCGCGCCAGCCACGACGGAGCGGAGCTCATGCGCATGTGCGGCATGACGCCGGAAGAGAAGGGCGCGCCGGCGAAGCGCTAGTCGCCGTCGTTCCGCGTTTCGGAACGCCGCTCTCGTCGTAGTCGATCCAGCAGGCGGTCGGTTTCCACCGGGTCGATGCCGCTGCGTCCGAGCGCGTAGCGAGCCATGCCGAGCGCGAGCTCTCGCTCGCCCATCACCGCGGTGCCGACGCGCCGCTCCTCGAGCCACTGCTGCTCGGCGGCGCTGTGCGTGCGCACGACGATGTCCATCGATGGGTTGAACGATCGCGCGAGATCGACCATCGCTCGCGTTTGATACGCGCCGGGCGCCGCGATGACGAGGATGCGCGCGGTCGCGATGCCCGCGTGCTCGAGCACCGTCCGCCGGCTCGCGTCCCCGAAGATCGCGTCGATGCCGCGGCGGCGAAGATCCTCGACCGCCAACCGGTCGCTCTCGATGACGACGAACGGAATCGACTCGGCGCGCAGCGCTTCGCCGATCGTCGCGCCGACGCGGCCATAACCGACGAGCACGACGTGTCCGGTGACATCGGCCTCGTCGGCGACCGGGTTTGCGTCGCGCAACTCGCGATGCTCGAGCAGGCGAGCGGCGCGAGGGTGCGCGTTCAGCCACGTGACGGTTGGCTTGGCCGCCGCGAACAGGAGCGGGTTCACGATGATCGACACGATCGCCGCGCCGAGGATGAGACTCTGCCCCTCGGCGGGCAGCAGTCCGGTCGCGAGTCCGAGCGTCGCGAGAATGAATGAAAATTCGCCGATCTGCGAGATGCCCGCGGAAACCTTGAGCGCGGTCGCGACGGGATAGCGGAAGCGAAGGACGAGTGCGAATGAGATGATCGCTTTCGCAACGACGGCGATCAGGGTGGCGACGAGCAGAGCGAGCGGCCGCTCGACGACGACGCGTGGGTCGAACACCATGCCGACCGAGACGAAGAACAGCACCGCGAACGCATCTTGAAGCGGAAGCGCTTCGGCCGCGGCCTGGTGGCTGAGATCCGATTCGGCGATCACGACGCCGGCCAGGAATGCGCCGAGCGCGAAGGACACGCCGAACAGCGATGCGGCGCCGAACGCGATGCAGAACGCGGTGGCGAGCACCGACAAGGTGAAGAGCTCTCGCGATCCGGTGCGCGCAACGGAGGCGAGAAGCCGCGGGATGAAGCGCGTTCCAGCGAACAGCATGATCACGACGAAGACCGCGACCTTCGCGAGCGTGATCGCCAGCGATTTCGCGATCGCGCCCGATCCCCCGGCGCCGTGTCCTGCGCCGGCGAGCGCAGGGAGGAGCACCAGGACGACTACCATCGTCAAATCCTCGACGACGAGCCAACCGACGGCGATGCGTCCTTCGGTCGAGGTGAGCAGTCCGCGTTCTTCGAGTGCGCGAAGAAGCACGATCGTGCTGGCAACGGATAAGGCGAGACCGAACACGGCGCTCGCGCCGAGACTCCAGCCCCATGCGTGGGCCACGAGCATCGAGAGTGCGGTGACGAGCGCGATGCGTAGGAGCGCTCCGGGCACCGCGACGTGCCAGACCGCGAGCAGGTCGCGGATGGAGAAATGCATTCCGACGCCGAACATGAGCAGGATGACGCCGACTTCCGCGAGCTGCGAGGCGAGACTGGCGTCGGCAACGAAACCCGGCGAGAACGGCCCGACGAGGATCCCCGCGGTGAGGTAGCCGACGATCGCGGGAACGCGGATCCGGGTCGCGATGAAGCCGAAGACGAAGGCCAAACCGAGCCCGGCGGTGATGGTCGCGATGAGCGCCGTTTCCTGATGCATGCAGGGAATTACGCGTGGTGGGGAAGCGTGATCCACATCACCGGCAGCTTGGGCGGCCGCGAAAGGCGCCAAACGCGGTTTCGGCGGGTTCCGGCTTCGTAATTCTTCGTAATCTTTGGCCCGGTCGGATCGTCTTCAGAGGGAGCAAAGAGGGGCGAAGAGGGGCAGAGGGGCAAAGAGGGGCAACGCCGCCCGCGGACCATTCATCCGACGAACGAGCTGTCACGCATGCCGCAATTCACGTATACCGCGCGCGCCGTCAATGGCGACCTGAAGCAAGCGACCATGGACGCGCCGAATCGCGACGAGGTCATCAAGCAGCTTCGCCAGCAAAAGTTGAACGTCATCAAGATCGACGAAGGCTCGTCGACGCCGAAGAAGCGGTTGGGGTCGATCAAGATGCGCGACATCGTGATCTTCACCCGCCAGTTCTCGACGATGATCAACTCGGGACTGCCGCTGGTGCAGGCGCTGGACATTCTCGCGCAGCAGAGCGAGAACCCGGCGCTGAAAGCCGTGACGCGCCAGGTGGTGTTCGACGTCGAGTCGGGCAACACGGTCGCCGACGCGCTGCGCAAGCATCCCAAGGCGTTCAGCGAGCTGTACGTGAACATGGTCGCGGCGGGCGAGGCGGGCGGTATTCTCGACACCATCCTCATGCGTCTGGCCGTGTTCATGGAAAAGAACGACGCGCTCGTTCGCAAGGTGAAGGGTGCGATGATTTACCCGGGCGTCATCATGAGTGTGGCGGCGATCGCGATCACCGTGCTGCTCGTGTTCGTGATCCCGACGTTCGAGACGATGTTCTCGAGCGCGAACATTCCGCTGCCGATGCCGACGCGCATCGTGATCAACCTGTCGCGGGGCCTCAAGAGCTACTGGTACCTGCTCGTTGGCGCGATCGTGGCCGGCGTGGTGAGCCTCAAGCGCTTCTACGCGACGCCGAACGGCAAGCTGACGATCGATCGCCTGTTGCTCAAGGCGCCGATCCTGGGCGACGTGCTCCGCAAGTCCGCCGTGTCGCGCTTCACGCGCACGCTCGGCACGCTGATCTCCTCGGGCGTCAGCATTCTCGACGGCCTCGAGATCACGGCCAAGACGTCGGGCAACCGGGTGATTCAGGATGCGATCATGGAATCGCGCGCGTCGATCGCGGGCGGCGAGACGATCGCGGCGCCGTTAAAGAAGTCTCAAGTGTTCCCGCCGATGGTCATCTCGATGATCTCGGTCGGCGAGCAGACGGGCGGCCTTGATGAAATGCTCACGAAGATCGCGGACTTCTATGATGAAGAGGTCGATGCGGCCGTGGGCGGGTTGCTCGCGATGATGGAGCCGCTGATGATCGTGTTCCTCGGCGTCGTGGTCGGTGGCATGGTGGTGGCGATGTATCTGCCGATCTTCGACATGGTGAACGCGGCGGGGTAAGCGTCATCCCGAGCGAAGCGAGGGATCTAACGTCACGAGAGAGGGGCATTCGGCGTTACGCCGAATGCCCTTTTTGCCGAATGAGCCGCGGTTACGTCGTCACAATGGCCCGGCACCAATCCTCGTCGATGAAGGTCGCTACGTATGAGCAAACTCGAATCGACGCTCGCTGATGCGGATATGCAGGGCGCACCGCGCGCCACGGCGTACGAAATGCGCGTCGTGGTTTCCGGAAACCGATGTCCCAACGATGGTCCTCTGCAAGGCTCGGTTCACATGAAACAGATGAAACAGATCTTCAATCGTGCCGCGGTGCTACTCGTCGTCACGGCGTGCGTCGGCAAGCCTGACGCGCCGGCGATTCAACTGACCGACGTCGGTTTCGTCCTGCACTTGCCCCCGGCGATGCAGCAGGCGCTCGACGCCACGGCACCGGGCTTTCAGCCGGTGCGTGCGACGAACTTTCGGTCCGATGTGAGCCAAGCCGCGGTCGCTGGCGGCGGAGGCCCTCCCGCACTCTCGGCCACCGTTGGCGACTTCGATCACGACGGGACGGTTGACGCGGCCGTCGAAGGAGCCGCGCCGGGCGACTCGGCCCTTCGTGTATTCGTAATTCTCAACGGGGCAACGCCGAGGGCGATTGAGGTGGCGAGGTTCGCGAGCTATGACGCCGATGCGGTCGGCATTTATCTCACCGGTGTGACCGGCGGAGCGACCGGCGCGTTCGAGGTGGTCAGCTATCCCGATTCGTCGACGCTGTTTCGATACGAGAACGGAAAGTTTCAGGGCTCGAAGATCGGGAGTTGAGGAAAGGACGCGCGCACGTAGATACAACCGCGATGCGCTCTTCAACGGCCGCGCATCTATCAGCCCTCACTCGCGAGCGCACGTACCGGGTCGATGTGCGCCGCACGCCGCGCCGGGATGTAGCCCCCGATAGCGACGCCCAGGAGCAAAGCAGCGGCCGCGCCGGCGAGCGCCGCAGGGTCACCGCGCCGAACCTCGAACAGCTCCGAGGTGAGGAATCCAGTCCCAACAAGCGTCAACACGCCTCCGAGTGCGACCCCAACGAGCGCGACCCGGACCGAGTTCGCCAGAGCAAATCGGACGACGTCGGCGCGCGTTGCGCCGAGCGCGATGCGAATGCCAAGCTCGCGAGTCTGCGCCCGGACGACAAATGCAACGACGCCGTACACTCCGACACTCGCGAGAAAGAGCGCGAGCGCCGCGAAGACGGCGAGCACGAACGCCTCGACCCTCGGGCGACTGAGCGGTCCGGCGAGCACGTCGTCCATTGTTTGTGCGCGCCAGAGCACAATGTCGTGGTCGCTCGCCGCCGCCGCGCGACGCAGATCGGGAAGCAGAGTCGCAAGCTCGCCGCGCGACCGCACTGCGAAAATTCCCTGCTGGAAGGCTTGTGGATATGACAACAGCACGGTCGGCGTTGGGGTACGCAGCGAGCGATAGTTGAGTGGCTTGATAACACCCACCACGGTACGCCATGCGGTGTCGCCCGCGCTGGTGGTGCCCGCGAATCGCAGCTGCTTACCCAGCGCGTTCTCTCCCGGCCAGTACTGGTTTGCCAGGTCCGAAGTCACTACCGCGACGTCGGGTGTCCCCAGACGATCGGCCGCGCTGATGCCGCGTCCGCGGACGACCGAGGCATCAAATGCTTTCGAGAACTCCGGGCCGACGGCGTCCCAAGACACGTACGGCGCGTCGGCGCTGCTGAGCGCCGGCCGATCGCGCACGTCGAAGCGTGCGGCGAATACGTTCGATCCCGTGAACGGCCACGCGAGCACTGGTGTGATCGCGACGACGCCAGGCACCGACCTCATTTGACGTTGCGCCGCGTCGAAGGCGTCGTTGAACTGTTGCGGCGTGCCATACTTGTGAAAGGGTGCCGTAATCTGTACGATCGAAAGATGCGTGGGATCGTATCCGAGGTTCGCGTCTTCGAGGTGCACTAAGCTTCGCAGCAGCAGTCCCGCGCCCGCGAGCAGCACCAGCGCGAGCGCCAGCTGCGCCGCGACGAGTGCGGAGCGAACGGAGCGCGCATGACGGGAATCGGTCCCCGCACGGCTGTCGGAACGCAACGCTTCGATCGCCGGGCTGGCCGACGACACAGCCGGCAATACACCAGAGAGAAGGAGCGCCATCGTCGTCGCGACCGTTGCCACAGCCAGCGCCGCGGGCGACAACGCAACCTCGTCGATGCGCGGAACCCCGGCCGGCGCCACGGCTATGAGAATCCGGAGCAGCAGCTCCGCAACGCATGCTCCGAGGACGGCACCGGCGAGTGCGAGGACGCTGACCTCAACGGTGAGCTGGAGTGCGAGGCGCCGCGAGCTCGCGCCGAGCGCGCGACGAACGGCCATCTCGCGTGCCCGCGCAGTCGAGCGAACCAGCATGAGGTTGCTCACGTTGACACACGCAATGAGCAGCAGTCCCACGACGGCAGCAACGAGCACCGTGAGCCCCCGCCGCGCCGATCCAATGATGACTTCCGACAACGGTTGCACGACGGCATCGCTTGCCACGAGCGAGCGCGCGCCGAGGCTCGTGGGAAACGCTCGCGCGTCGTTGCGAATGAACACCGCGAGCTCGGCGCGGGCCGCGTTCGGCGTCGTGCGATCGCGCAGTCGACCGACGAGATCGACGGCCGGGTACTTCGTCGGGACGATCGGCAGCCAGTAGTCGGCGCCATTCGGGTACTCGAGGCCGGCAGGCGCGACCCCGACGATGGTCGCCGTCATCTCGCGATTCAGAATTGTCACACGGCGTCCAACTGCTGTTCGGTCGCCGCCAAATTCAGATCGCCAATATCGCTCGCTGATCACGATGACCGGCTCCGCACCGATCACATCGTCCTCGCGGCGCAGCAGTCGGCCGCGAACCGGAATGGCGCCGAGCACCGCGAAGAAGTTTCCGGTGACGACGGCCTCGCGTGCGTGACGCGTCACGTCGCGATCCTGTAGGGGCACCAAACTGGTGCCGTAGTGGGCGAAGCCGGCGACGTCCGCCAGTGTCGTGGTCGAACGCCGAAAGCGTTCGTATCGATCGAGGATCGTTGGAACTTCCGTCGCGGCACCGGGTGCGGTTGCCCACAGCGCAACCACCCGATCCTGCGCGCGGATCGGCAGTGGCCGAATCAAAACGGTGTCCGCAACGGAAAAGACGGCGGAGGTGGCGGCGATCCCGAGGCCGAGCGTCGCGATAGTCGTCACGCTGAACGCAGGTGCGCGGCGAAGCGCCCGCAGAATGATGCGCAGATCCTCAGCCAGTGATTGCACCGCATCCCTCCAGGTGTTGTACCGATGAACGGCACGATCGTGCGCGTAGAGCGCGCGCTCAACGGCGACCAGGTCGCCGAATCGTTCGCGGGCCAGCTGTTCCGCCGCGGCGCGTGTTGCACCGCGGCACTCGTACTGAGAGATGAGCGATTCGAGATGAAAACGCAGCTCATCATCGATGTCGCCGTCGATGTCGCGGCCCCAAAAGCGCGCATAACGTCGCGATGCGCTCATTGCTTGCCTCTCAGCTGAGCGCTGGTGCCGCGCGCATGACGCGCGTCATCGCGCGCGAGAACCGGTGCCACGCCGCGGCTTCATTGCGCAGATACGCGCGCCCTGCAGTCGTCAACCGGTAGTAACGGGCGCGTCGGTTGTTCTCCGACAACCCCCAATCCGAGCTGACATATCGCTTGTCCTCGAGGCGGCGGAGGGCGGGATAGAGCGACCCTTCTTCAACGCGCAGTGCGTCGTCCGTCGTTTTCTCGATCCAGCGAGCGATGCCATAGCCGTGGGCCGATTCAGCGAGGAGAGCCTTCAGAATCAGTACCTGCAGCGTGCCTTGCAGTAGATCGCTAGACTCGATCGGCAATTTACCCTCTCCCTGTCACGTCTATGGGAGAGCTAATATGAGGCCGCGCATGCCGCAAGAGACCGGCACGACAATGTGAGCATCTTCATCTCGGGTAAGGCACCGGGCAACGGGAACGTTGTCATCCAGGACGGCGCATACTACGGGCAAAAGGTCACGGTGAGCCTGACGAGAACCGTCACGTGCTCGGACGACAGCAGCGGCCCGGTCCTCAGCGGCCAAGTTCTAGCGCAAGGAAGGGTTCGGGACGATCTCGCTGGACACCTGAGGATGAGCGGTTGTCGCTCGGCGTAGCGCTCGTGGCGGTACGCTTCGCCAAGCGCCATCTTCCGGCTCGAACCCAACCGAGTCGCTCGCGATGCTCCACCGAACTGTTCGTCTATTCCGGCTCACCGTGCTGGCGCCATTGTTCGCCAGCACGGGAATGCCGTTGCTGGCACAGGCGCCGGCTGCCGACCGCGCGCTCCTTACCGAGATCCGTCGCATTCGCGCGATCGACAATCACTCGCACCCGCCGAAGCTCGTGGCGGCGGGCGAGAAGGATGATGAGTTCGACGCCTTGCCGTGCGATCCGCTCGAGCCCACCGCGCCCGGGCTGATGACACGACCGGAAAACCCGCAGTATCTCGCGGCCTGGAAAGATCTGTGGGGCTACCGCTACGACGATCGCACACCGCAGCACGTACGTGAAGTCATCGCCGCCAAAGCGCGCGCGCACGCCGCGCATGGCGACGACTATCCCGCATGGATACTCGGCCGCATCGGGATCGACATGGAATTGTCCAACCGCGTGGCGATGGGCCGCGGATTGAACGATGCGCATCATCGCTGGGTGCCGTTCGACGACGCGTTGCTCTTTCCGCTCGACAACAGCCCGCTGGCCGCGCAGACGCCCGATCGCAAGTTCTTTTTCTCGCGCGAGGACATGCTGCGCGGCCGGTACATGCGTGACATCGGCGCCGGCGCGCTCCCCGCGACGCTCGCCGATTACGTGCATCGCGTCGTGACGCCCGTGCTCGAACGACAGAAGCAGCAGGGCGCCGTCGCGATCAAGTTCGAGGTCGCGTATTTGCGTTCACTCGATTTCGCCGCGGCCGGCGAGCGTGATGCGGCCGCCGTGTACGAGCGATACGCGCGCGGCGGCGCGCCCGACACCGTCGAGTACCGCCATTTACAGGACTATCTCTTTCGATACGTCGCACGCGAAGCGGGGCGGCTCGGACTTCCGGTGCACATCCACACCGGCGCGGGGTGTGGCGGCTATTTCTATCTTGGTGGCGCGAACCCGTTGCTGCTCGAGCCGGCGCTCAACGATGCGAGCCTTCGCGGCACGACGTTCGTGCTGCTCCACGCCGGCGCGGTCGCGTACACGCAGTCGATCGGCTATCTCACGATGAAGCCGAACGTCTACGCCGACCTCTCACAGCTCACGTGGATGGAGTCGCCGGAACATCTCGCGGCGTCGCTGCGCAATTGGCTGGAATGGTATCCCGAGAAAATTCTATTCGGCACCGATCTCTACCCGAACACGCCTGAGATCGACTGGGAGGAGGTCGGGTGGCAGGCGAATGACACGGCGCGCCGCGCATTGGCCATTGCGCTCACCGGTATGATGCGCGACGGTGAGGTCACGCGGACGCAAGCGCTCGTCATCGCGCACGACGTGCTGCACGACAACGCCGCGAAGCTGTACGGCTTCGCGCGCTAATCCGCGCGAAGGGCGGTCATTGGATCAACTCTGGCTGCCCTCCGCGCGGGTCCGTACGCCGTTGCAATCACGAGCGCGGTAAGCAGCGCGGATGCGGCGAAGAGCAGTCTGCCGTCGTACGGGTTGACACCCACCAGGAACACGGCGAGCCACTTGCCGCTGAGCAACGCGAGCGCGGCGCCGATCGCGATACCGATCGCCGCGACACGAAGCGCGTCGACCACGACGCGCCGGCGCACGTCGTGCGCGGCTTCGCCCAGCGCCATGCGAATGCCAATTTCGATCGTGCGACGACTGACCGAGTACGCCACGACGCCATAAATCCCGATCACCGCGAGCGCGAGTGCCAGCGCACCGAGCGTCGCCATCAGCGCGGCGCGAAAGCGCTGCGCACCGAGCGATCGCGCGACGCGCTGATCCATGGTCGCGATGTCGGTGAGCGCGACCGTCGGGTCGATGGCGCGAAGCGCCGTGCGCGCCCCGGCGATGATCACCTTCTCCGAGGCGGTGGTACGTATCACCACGTAACGCCACCGCCGAGGTGCCTGCGTCGCCGGCACGTACAACACGGGCCCCATCTCGTCAGAGAGCGACTCGAGATGAGTCGACGCAAGGACGCCGACCACGCGCCAATGTGGTTGCCCGTTCCAGTTGATCCGTTGGCCGATGGGATCGCGCCCCGGGTACATGCGTCGCGCCGCCTCCGCGTTCAACATCACTACATGTTCAGCGCTCGAATCATCCTGGGCGGTGAACGATCGACCGCGCAGCAGCGGAATTCCCAATGCGCGCTCGAAGCCGGGGGCATCGACGGAGATGAAGGCCTGCGGGTTCTTCGCGCCTTGATCGCCCCGATCCTCCTGAATGAACGTATCGAGGAAGCAGCACCCGCCGAACGGCAGCAGCGTCGTCGTCGAGACCGACGTCACACCAGGAAGCGCGCGCAGCGCCGTCGTTACCTCGCTGTAGTAGTGCTCGATGGCGGCGCCGGAAAAGTGGCGTTCTCTCGACGGGTAGGTGTGAAACGTGAGCGTGTGCCGTGAATCGAATCCAGGATCGACGCGCTCGAGGCGCCAGAACGTCTGGCCGAGCAATCCGGCGGAAAAGAGCAGCGCGAGCGAACCCGCGACTTGCATCACGATCAAGACGCGACCGGTCCGCCGTTCGCCGCGGTGCCCGCTCGATCGGCTGCCGCCGCGCAGATCGTCCGTCAAATTCGGCCGCACGATGCGACGCGCGGTGGGGATCGCCGAACAGACTGCCGCCGCGACCGTGACGATGACGGCCACGAACACGACGGGCATGCCGATTCCAATCTCGTCGGCGCGGGGCAGTGCGTCGGGATAGATCGCGACCAGGAAGTGCGTCAGCACCGGAGCGATCAGGAGTCCAAGGACGCCGCCAATGGCCGCGAGTACGAGGCTCTCCGTGAAGACCTGCCGGCGCACGCGCGACGGCGTACCACCCAGTGCCGAGCGCAGCGCGAATTCGCGAGTGCGGGCTTGAGCGCGCCCGAGGACGAGGTTCGCGATGTTGATGCACGCGATGAGCAGCACCGCCGCGATCGCCGCGGCGAGCAGCTCGAGCATTGGCCGCACCGAGCCGACCACCGCTTCACGAAGGGGGACGATGCGCGCCGACAAATCATGATTAGAGTTCGCGAATTGCACGGCCAGCAACGCCGCGACCGATGCGAGATCTCGCTGCGCCTGCTGGAATGACGCGTGCGGCTTGAGCTTCGCGGCCGCGGTCGCCCACAGCGCGCCGCGATTCTTACGAAACGAGGTCGACAGGATGCCGAGCGGCAGCAGCAAGTCCACCGACTCGCGCGGGAAGACATAGCTGTCTTCGGCCAGTACACCGACGACGGTCACCGGCTCGTTGTCGATGCGGATGGTGCGCCCGACGAGCGCTCGATCGCCGCCGAACTCGCGCATCCAGAAGTCGTACGACAACACCGCTACCTTCGGCGCGCTCGACGAGGAATCCGTCGCGGTGAGCAGCCGGCCAAGCGCCGGTCGCAGCGCGAACACGCGCGCGTACGCGTCATCGACCTCGAGGGCGCGCGGGTTCTGCGGGTCTACGCCGTGCTGCAGAGTCACGTCACCGCGCGCGAACAGCGTGATGTCGGAGAAGTCCGGCACCAGCCGCCGAAAATCCATTGCGTCGGGATACGCGACCGTCGGCGCGACCTGCTGGCCGCGAACGACCGTCTCCAGCTGAACGACGCGATCCGACTCAGGAAAGGGAAGCGGGCGCAGAAGCACACCCTCGGTCGCACTGAACACGGCGACCGTCGCCGCGATGCCCAACGTCATCGTCGAAACGATTGCGATTGATGCAAGTGGGCTGCGCCGGCTCAGACGAAGCGCGTAGCGGACGTCGACCATGGCGTCGGACCAGCGCGCTCGTGAGGTCGGAGCGTCAGACGCATCGCGCCGGCTCAGACGACGTGCAACGAGCGGCACAATCGAGCGGACGGCTTCGCCCCAATACCACGCGCGCGCCGCGCGGATACCGTCGCGGTGCACTCGTTCGTCGAACGCGTCACGGAAATCCGAGAGCACGAAGCGGCGATCGTTCGCCGGCGATGCGATCGCCACCAGCCATTCGGCGATCCGCGGCGGAGCCGCCGTGTCGGCGCGTGTCATGTCTTCGCTCCGAGCTCGAGGCCTTCGATCATGCGCGCGACGGCGACGGTAGACTGACGCAACGCGCGCGTGCCGGCCGGTGTGATGCGTACGTACTTCCGCGCCCTGCCGCCGGGGATGGGGAGTGGGTCGGACACGTGAAAGACGACGAATCCCTTGTCGGCGAGTCGGCCTGCGGCGGCGTGAATTGCGCCGAGCGATGCCGGGCGTTTCGCGCGCTGCTCGATGTCTTTCTTGATGGTGACCGCGTACGCCTCGGCGCCGAGCCGGAGGAGTGCCGCAAGCACGAGGAGCTCGAACTCTCCGAGGAATTGGCCTTTGGGCATGGCGAGATGATATACAAACGCGAAGAAATAGACAAGAGGGAGCGACCCAACCCTTTCAGCCTGACGGCTGTCCCATGAACGTGGGAGGACGGTCCTTGCGACTCAAATTAAACAAAGTTTAGTTCACGCATGGCGAAAGGCGACTATCTGGGCGAGTTCGAGCACCTCGTGCTCCTTGCGATCGTCCGTGCTGGTGGACAGGCCGGCGGTGCGGACATTCACGGCGAGATCGAACGGGCGTCGCGGCGCGGCGCGTCGCTGCCCGCGGTCTACGTCACGCTCGGACGTCTCGAGCAAAAAGGCTTCGTTCGAACGGCCGACGTCGTCCCGCAGGAAGAGGGCGGCGGACGACCGCGACGCTTGTTCGAGGTCACGCGCGCGGGAACGACGGCGATGCGCGCCACCCGGCAAGTTCTCGAGCGCATGTGGCTCGATGCACCGGCGGTCGCGCGTCCACGCCGATGACACGCACACCGTCGTCGCACGCGCCGCCACGAGCCGCCGAGCTGCTGCTGCGCATCCTGCTGCCGCGAACGATACGTGAGGTGCTGCTGGCCGATCTTGCCGAAGCGTACGCGAGGCCGGGTCGCCGCCAACGCGTGGCCTGGTACTGGGGCCAGGCCGCGAGGGCGTGCTGGCCGCCGACGTTGCTGGCGCTCTACGCCCAAGAACGCTCATCGGAAGAGAGAATGGTCATGCCCGAACCGACGTCGATCCTCGAGATCCTGCGATACGACGGCCGCCTTGCGTTGCGCGGCTTCCGCCGCCGGCCGTTGTTCACCGCGATGATCGTGACGACGCTCGCCTTGGGTGTCGGCGCGAACGCGACGATGTTCGGCATCATCGATCGCGTGTATTTCGAGGCGCCGCCGCACATCGCGAATCCCGATCGCGTGGCGCTCCTGAGCTTTGGCACCGCCGTCGACAATTATTCACAGACGGCGCAGCCGTACGTCGTCAAGACCGCCCTCGAGCGAGAGGTCTCCGACTTCGACGGCGTTGCCGTCGCCACGATGAGTGTCGGACACCGACAGTATTTCCCGGTCGGCCGTGGCGCGGTGGCGACGCGCGTTGCGGGAGGACTCGTCAGCGCGAACTATTTCTCGCTACTCGGCGTCAAGCCGCTGCTCGGTCGATTCTTCATGCCCGAGGAGGAAGTCGAGTCGAACGCGCCGCGCAGCGTCGTACTCGGCTACGGCTATTGGAAGCGCCGCTATGCCGGCAGCCGTGACGTTATCGGTGAGACCATTCCGATTGGGCCGAACACGTACACCGTCGTCGGTGTCGCGCCGCGCGGATTCACGGGAACGGAAATGCGCGACGTCGATGTGTGGCTGCCGATCGCCGGCGCGGAAGGACTGCGATTCGACAGCAGCCCCGATTGGGCGACGAGCACCAACTCGCAATGGCTGCTCGTGCTCGCGCGACTGAAGCCTGGTGTGACCGAACAGCACGCCGCCGCGCAGGCGGGTGCCGCGTATCGCGCGCTGATGCGAACGTCGCTCAAGCGTCCGACTCCGGCGCTCCTGGCGTACTACGACTCGACCGGTGTATCGGTCGGCTCGATCATTCCGGGAAAATCACGGGGGAACTGGGGCTTATCCGGCTCGTCGGGCGGCGCCGCCGTCAGCACAATGCTCGGCGGCGTCGCGTTGATGGTGCTGCTCATCGCGTGCGCGAACGTGGCGAATCTGCTGCTGGTCCGCGCACTCGGCCGGCGACGCGAGATCGCGGTTCGGCTGGCCCTTGGCGTTAGCCGGCGCCGATTGGTTGCGCAGCTCGTCGTCGAGGGTGTGCTGCTTTCGTCAATTGGAACCATTGTCGCGTTCGGGATCGCGGCGCTGGCGTCGCCGTTTTTGCGCACGTGGCTCATTGGCGACGGCGCATGGTCCGACGGCGTGCTCGGCGTGCGCACGCTGACCTTCACGGGCACGCTCGGTGTCCTCACCGGCGTCGCCACCTCGCTCGTACCGGCGCTCGAGGCAAGCCGGCTCGACGTCTCATCGTCGCTCAAGGCCGGCGCGCGCGAAGGGTCGATTCAACGGTCGCGAACGCGTACCGTGCTGCTCGTCGCACAGGCGTCACTCGCGATTCTCCTCCTGTCCGGCGCGGGCACATTCATTCGCAGCCTGCGCAACGTTGCCGGTCTGGATCTGGGCATCGATCGCGATCACGTGGCGCTCGTGAGTTTCACGCCGGCCGTGCTGTCGATGTCCCTCGACGAAACCCGCGCGCTCTTCGATCGATTCGCGGAGCGGGCGCGAACGATTCCTGGTGTCGCGTCGACCGCGGTGACGATCGGACTTCCATTCAGTCTCTCCTGGAACACACGAGTGTACACGCCGGGTCGTGACGTGCCGCGGCTACGCAACCCAACGGTGCAATACGGTGTCACCCCGGCGTACTTCGACGTCCTTGGGATTCACTCTTTGCTTGGACGCTCATTCACGAGTAGTGATCGCATGGGCGGCGCGCCGGTCGCCATCGTCAATGAAACAATGGCGCGGCTGTACTGGCCGAATCAGAGCCCGGTGGGTGCCTGCATCAAGATCGGCGCCGACAGCATGCCCTGCACGACCGTCGTTGGCGTCGTTACCAACACGCGGCGCCAGGATCTCGTGGAGGGGCTGGTGCCGCAACTCTATCGCCCGCTCGATCAGCTCACGCCGGAACAGTCGGAACACACGGTCGACTTCTTCGGTTACACGCTCGTCGTCCGCTCGGCCGGCGACGCGTCGACGATCGTCGAACCGCTGCGGCGTGCGGTGCAGGGAACGAGTGGCGCCGTGCCGTACGCGAACGTGCAAACGATGAACGATTTGCTCGGCCGGCACACACGAAGCTGGGTGCTCGGCGCGCGGGTATTCACGGCGTTCGGCGCGCTCGCGTTGCTGCTCGCGGGAATCGGGATCTTCAGCATTGTCGCATTCACGATCGGCCAGCGCATGCACGAATTCGGCGTTCGTGCGGCCCTCGGTGCGAGTGGCGCGGACATTCTTCGTCTGACCCTCGCGCGCGGCATCGCGCCGGCCGCGGCGGGGATCGTCGTGGGAATCGCGCTGACGCTTGTGGCGGCGCGGTTCGTCGAATCGCTGGTGTTCCAGGTATCGGCGCGCGATCCGATCACGTTGGGCATCGCAAGCGCGGTCATGCTGGTCTGCGCGGTGGTCGCGGCGTTCGTTCCGGCGATGCGCGCGACGCGCGTCGACCCGACGATCGCGCTGCGATCAGAATAGCGAAAGGCGTGCGAGCTCGGGATGCGAGATCGAACCTCTGGTCTCGCGTCCCGGAAGCCTCGCTCAATGGATGGTCGTCAATCCAAGAATGCTGTTGAGAATATTCGATAGAATGTTCCCGGAGCCATTCGAGAACGAGCCGTAGCGGCTCTGGTTCGCGTAGCCGTCCGCATAGCCGCGCTGAAAGCCCTGCCGGAAATAATAGTTGTAATCGGACTGCGGCACGTACGCGCCATTGTAGCCGTAGTTCGCGTCTTGATAGGCGAACGAGCGGCGATAGTCAGACCGCAGACCATCCGCGCGGTCCGCTTGACCCTGCTGATAGCCCTGAGAGTATCCGTTGTTTACCGATTGGCGAAGGACGTCGGCGCCGTATTGCGTCGTTTGGCGGGATGCACCGTTGAGCCGGTAGCGGTACGTGAGCGGAGCGGTGATGTAGGGATCATGGGCGATATCCCGCTGCGCTTGCAGTCGCTGCTGTTGCTGACGAAGGGCGTCGACGTACCGTTGCTGCTGCGCGAGTGCCGCCGCGTGACGTTGCGCCTGCAGTTGGGCCTGCTGCGCCTGCGCGGTGCGAAGCTGAGCGTTCAAGTGGTTCTGATAGTCGCGCTGCCGTTGCTGTTCCTCCGCGATTCGCCGCTGCTGCTCCTGCTGCGACACTTGGTTTCCATGATTCTGATCGTCACCGCGCCCGCGACCGCGGCCACGGCCATGGTCATCCTGTGCACCAGCGGCTGTGATCGCCAACAGCGACAGCGCCACGGCAGCGACAAACTGATTATGTCTCATCGAGAACGGACCTCTGGAGGGTAATTGGCTGACTCTTCCTCCCCAGGTGTCGCACCGCCTATGCCGTGAGGGTCGCTGCCGGTCTTGTAACGCGAAGAATTTGTCGGCCGACTACTCCAACCGCATCGCCACTACGGGGCTGATGCGCGTCGCCTGACGCGCCGGCAGCAGGCTCGCGAGCGCGCTCACGGCGAGAAACACGATCGCCGTCCCGCCGAAGCTGGCGGGATCGGTGGCGCTCAATCCGGCGATGAGAAAGGCGCTCAGCGGCGCGGTCACGAGCGCCGCGATGCCAAGTCCCAGCGCGAGTCCGAGTCCAACCTGCAGTGACGCGTCGCGCACGACGAGACGCAACAGCGCGCCACGCGACGCGCCCAGCGCGGAACGAATCGCAATCTCCGAGATGCGGCGGCTCACATTGTACGAGACGATCGCGTAGAGTCCGAACGCCGCGAGCACCAACCCGAGCAAGCCCAACGTGCCAAGCAGCGCGGCGCCGATTCGACTCGGCAACAGAGCGAATTGAAGGGCGGACGACATTGGTTCGACCGTCACGGCAACCGAGTGATCGAGGTCGCCGAGCGCGCGACGCGTCGTCGAGACGAGCGTCGCAGGGGCGCCGGTGGTACGCGCGACGACGAACGCGACGTCGAGGTCCTTTGGATGTTGGCGCAACGCCAGATAGATCGCGGCGCGCTGAGACTCTCCGAGCGTGCGGTATTTGCTGTCACTGACGACGCCGACGACCTGAAATTCGGTCTTGTCCAGGAAATGCACACGCTGGCCGAGCGGATTCACCGCGCGAAAGTAGCGGCGGGCGAACGTTTCATTGATGATGCCGGCGTTCACGCTCGTGGGCGTGTCCGTCGCGTCGAACTCACGGCCGCCGATGAGACGAATGCCCATCGTCGCGAAATAGCCGGGGCCCGCGTAGTTGCGCGCGAACTCGATGTGCTCGGGATTGGCGTTGTTGCCGATCCGCGCTGAGGTGCCGTTCGTCGAGCCGGCACGGAGCGTGAGCGGAATGCCGTCGGCGTATGCCGCGCTCACGACGCCGGGGAGCGAACGCACTCGCGCGACCGCGGCATCGAGCAGATCGAAGCGACTGTCGGGCGAGCGCGCCTGCGTGAATCCCAGCTGCGACACGAGCGTGTGCTCGACGTCGAACCCGATGCTGGTGAGCCGGGCGCTCGAGAGATTTCTCACGAAGAGAAAAGCCGTGACCAGAAGCACGGTCGACACCGTCACCTGACACACGAGCAGTATTCCGCGAGCGGAGAATCGCCGAGCTCTCAGGAATGGTTCATCACGCTTGAGCGCGGGCACGAGGGCAAGGCGGGTCGCCTGCAACGCCGGGAGAAGCGCGGATACCAACATCGTCAACACGACGACGCCGAGCGCGCCCAACAGGATCGGGCCGTCGAGCGACAAGTGCAACGCGATCGGCATCGGGATAGGCAGCGTCGCACTGTTGATCGCGCGCATACAAGCGAGACTCAGCGCCAGGCCCGCGACGGTTCCGATCAGCGCCAGCCAGAATCCTTCAATGAGAAGTTGCTGAACGACGCGCGCCCGGCTTCCGCCAATGGCAAGACGAATAGCGATTTCCTGCCGCCGTCGCGTGCCGCGCGCGATCAACAGCCCCGCGACGTTCGCGCACGCGATGAGCAGTACGAACAGCGATACGAGACCGAGCAGCGCGAAGAATGCGCCGACGATCGCCACCGACTTGCCCGTGGCCAGCGAACCGACGGGCGCGAACTCCTGCACGCCACCGTAGAGTGTGTCGCCGCGGAGTCGCTCGAGTCGTCGATCGACCGCATCCAGCCCCGCGCGTCCCTCGGCGAGGGACTGTCCCGACCGCAGGCGTCCGAGCAGCTGTACGACAGGCGCGTCGGGTTCGGCGAGCTCGGGCGCGAGCGCGCGATTCAGCGGTACGTATATCCCCGGCGCGATGCCGAAACCGACGACACTTCGCATTCGCGGCGGCAACACGCCGATGACGACGTACGACTCACCGTTGAGCATCAGCGTGCGGCCAAGCGCCGAGGTGTCCGCGCGAAGCTCGCGCCGCCAGAACTCATGGCTCACCACCGCGACGCGCGGATCGAGCTCGGCGCGCGCCTCAGCTTCTGAAAATCCTCGGCCCAAGGCGAGCGGCGTTCCGGTGACGTCGAAGAAGTTCACGGTGACGACCAGCGGTACGATCGACACGGCGGCATCGCCGTTCATCCAATTGATCTGTTTCTCGATCGAATAGCCCGCGACGCCGGCCAGCGCCCCGCTCGCGGCGATGTCGCGCCAGCGCTCAAAGCTGACGTGACTGCCATGGCTTACCTGGATGTTGATGAGCGTCGAAGGGTCACGGACGCCGGGTGGCGCGAAGACGATCGCGCGGACAAGGCTGAAGACCGCGATGTTGCCGGCGGCGCCGAGCGCGATAGACAACGTCGCGGCGATAACGAGCATGGGTTCGCGGAAGAGTGCGCGCAGCGTGCGGCGAAGGTCGCGCATCAGATTTTCGACGATGGCCACGCCGCGTGCATCGCGCGCCTCTTCGCGAACGGACTGGACGCCGCCGAAGGTGCTCAATGCCGCGCGTCGCGCTTCATCGGCGGTCATGCCGGCGGCGACATGCTCTTCGATCTGCCGCTCGATGTGCGATTGCAGCTCGCGATCGAGCTCGTTGTCGGCTCGGCGGCGAAACACGAGCGCGCGGATGCGAAGGCGGAGGACGTCGATCACGCGCGGCATTGCATCTCCTTCATGCGTCGCGAAGCGTGAGGCGGATCGCGGCCGACAGGCGCTCCCACTGCGTGAGCTCGACCTCGAGTTGCGCGCGGCCGGCCCGCGTCAGCGAGTAGAACTTGGCTTCGCGCCCCGTCTCGCTCTCGCGCCACTCCGCCCGGATCATGCCCTGACTCTCCAGGCGGTGCAGCGCGGGATATAGCGAGCCTTGCTTGATCTGCAGTACGTCGCGCGAGACGGTTTCGATTCGCTTGGCGATGGCCCAGCCGTGCCGCGGCTCGGTGGCGAGCGACTTCAGGATGAGAACGTCGAGCGTTCCCTGAATGAGGTCGGATGGTCGCACGGGGCTCGTCGCTGGCGTGATACCAAGATCATCTACAATGACACCTCGATTATCTACAATTGAACGCCGCGGCTGTCAAGCAAGACCCGCGAGACTACGCCGCGCGCGGCTTGTGGACGCGCGCCGCCGCGCGATCGGCACGGCGCAGCGTGACGAGCGTGACCTCGGGAAGGGCGCCGAGGCGGAAGGGAATTCCCCAGTAGCCGGTGCCGGGGCTGATGTAGAGCACCGATGTATCGTCGTGGTGCGCGCCCATCGCGTGCTCGAGAAACGGCGAGGCGAGACTCCAGCCGAGTCGCGGCATGGCGAACTGGCCCCAATGCGTGTGTCCGCTCAGCGTCAACGCAACGCCGCGTTCGACCAACGGAGGCCACAGCGCCGGATTGTGCGCGAACGCGATGACGATCGCGTCGGACGCCACATGTGACATCGCGCGATCGATGTCCGGCGCAACGCGCGCCGTGCCGCGCCGGCCGCCCGCGGGATCCCCGGTGCCAACGAGCGTGATGGCGTCGCCGCCGCGGTGAATCGAGCGCGCTTCGTTGACGAGCACGGTGCCAATTCCCGCCACACGCAACGCGTGTTCGACGTCGTCCCATCCGGCGTAGACGTCGTGATTGCCGGGTATCATGTAGACGCCGAGTGGAGCGTCGAGCGCGCCGATGGTGCTGGCGTAGACGGCGACGTCCTCGGCGCGGTCATCGATCAGGTCGCCGGTGACCGCGACGAGATCCGGCGTGAGCGCGCGCGTCGCCGCGACGACGCGGTTGATGAATCGCTTCGACGTGTGCGGTCCGATGTGCAGATCCGACAGCTGTGCGATGCGAAGTCCATCGAAGCTCTCGGGAAGTCCGGGGACGTCGACGTCCACGTGACGCACGACGAGACGCCGAGAGCCGAGATATCCGGCGACAAGAATGGCGGCGACGACGATCGCGACGACGCTCGCCAGCGTTCGTCCGATCAGAAGCGCATGACCAAACGGCCAACCCACGACGAGGCCGAGCAATCCCGCCGCCGCGACGAGCGGGAGCACGAGCTGCGCGTACCAGAACGGACGCACCACCAACAGCCGAAACCATGCGTTCGGGTAGAACGGCCAGCCGCGCCACCGAATGAAGACGATTAACGGAATTGTGAAGTATGTCGCGACGAGCGCCGTGACCCACGCGCCGCCGGCGAATGCGCTCGATGCCAAGACGGCGACAACGCCCCACGCAAGCACGAAGTACGTGACGACGCGGAGCGCGATCGCAAATACGCCGCGCGAACGGCGCCGAGGGCGTGAGTCGGCCATTCCGAAAGCTATTGGGTCCGCTACTTCACATCGCTGCTCGGGCCGGTTCGGCCGTGCCCACCGCGACGGCGACGACGGCGCTTGCGTGCCGCGCTCGACGCTGCCGATTCGTCGCGATATGGCGATGCCGGCGAGGTCGGAGAGGCTGACGAGGCGGATGACGCCGACGACGCCGACGATCGTTGCTGAGTCGACGGCTGCTGCGGCGGCGAACGACGCGCCTCCTTTTCCTTCGTCCGCTGCCGCTCCACCGCGCGCTGCGCACGATGCTTCGCCAGACGCTCGGCGATCGGAACCTCGAGTCTCGCGGATGGTCTCGCGTTATAATCGAAGTCCGGCAGCGTCACGCGCGGCAATGCCTTGCCCACGGCGCGCTCGATCGCTTTCAGATCGTCGGCTTCTTCGGGCGACACGAACGTGAACGCCTCGCCCGTCATCTCGGCGCGCGCCGTACGGCCAACGCGATGGATGTAATCCTCGGGTGCGAGCGGCACGTCGAAGTTCACCACGTGTCCCAGCTCCTCGACGTCGATGCCGCGCGCCGCGATGTCCGTGGCAACGAGCACGCGATACGTGCCACTCTTGAAACCCGCGAGCGCATCGGTACGCTGCGCTTGCGAGCGATTGCCGTGAATGCGCGCCGCGGCGACACCGTGCTTCGTGAGATATTCCCACAGGCGATTGGCGCGATGCTTCGTGCGCGTGAACACGAGCGCTTCGGCCATGATGTCGCGTTGTAGCAATGCGAGCAGCAGCGAGGACTTGAGCTCCTGCTGCACCGGATAGATCGCCTGCGTGATGCCGACCGCCGGTGCCGCTTTCCGCTCGAGGTTGATCGTCGCGGGATTGTGGAGCATCTCGCGCGTGAGCTCGAGAATCGGCTTCGGCATGGTCGCGCTGAAGAAGAGCGTCTGCCGCTTGGGCGGAAGATGCTTGAGCACGCGCCGAATGTCGGGCAGAAATCCCATGTCGAGCATGCGATCGGCTTCGTCGAGCACCAGATGCTGAATGTGATCGAGCTTGGCGTACGGCTGCTTGAGGTGATCGAGCAAGCGGCCCGGCGTCGCGACGAGGACGTCGACGTTGCTGCGGAACGCATGCTCCTGCGGGCCCATGCCGACGCCGCCGTAGATGGCCGCCGCGGTGATCGGCGTGTGCGTCGCGATGCTGTTCAGCTCCTCGAGAATTTGTGCCGCCAACTCACGCGTCGGCGTCACGATCAACGCACGCGTGGCTCGGCGCGGATGCGCCAGTAGGCGATGCAGCACGGGCAGGAGGAACGCGACCGTCTTGCCGCTGCCGGTCATCGCGCAGGCGAGGACATCGCGGCCTTCCATGGCCGGCGGAATGGCGTCGTTCTGGATTGGCGTGGGGCGGACGAAGCCCAGCTCCTTCACGCCTTTGAGCAGATTGGGTTCGAGCTTGAATGATGCAAATGACATCACGAAAGGTAGTCGCTACATGACGCCGTTGTATCGGCCGGCCGCGACGTGCGGCGGGTTGGCGTGGTTGGTTGCATTCACTCGTATCATTCACGGCATGCCCACCATCGAGCGCTTGACGGCGCGTGTCGTGTTTGCGACGACGCTGTTCGCGACGACGGTGTTCGCGGCGCCGGCCGTCGCCCAGTCGATTCCCGGCGCCGTCCTCGCCGTGCGCGAGCCGCATCACCATCTGACGTATCAAGATTCGGTGATGCGAGTGTTGCGCGTCCGCGTCGCGGCTCACGACACCACGCTCCTCCACGAGCACGATCCCGACTACTTCTGGATCTCGCTCGGGGCAAGTCGGTTGGTCGACGCACGACCCCGCGTGCCGGACGCGACGATCGACTCGAAGGATTTGAGCATTCACCACACGCCCGGACACTTCGCGCACGTCGCGCGTAATCCCGGCGACGTTCCCTTCGACAACATCACCGTCGAGTTGCTTGGTGCGCAGTCACACGTGCGCAATCTCTGCGAGCCGGCGATGGCCGCTCAGCCGCGGTCGCCGGCCGCGACGAGTGTGTGGATCATTGCACTCGATACCATGCAGACCCGTGCTTCCCTCGTCGTTCACGGTGGGCGATGGATCGGCGGGGTGTATCGCCCACGCGGAACGGATTGGTCGATCGAGAATCGCGGCTCTGGTTCCGCGAAGATGATCACCGTCGCCGCACTGCCATCGTCTCGGTAACGCACAGTGAGACAGCTCAGGATTCTCACCGTTTCCGGTAGTTTGCGCGTCGTCTCGTCGAGCGGTGCGGTGCTCGACGCCATCGCGCGATTGGCGCCGAGCGATGTGATCGTCGAACGGTACAGCGGCATGGCGAGCTTGCCGCACTTCAATCCGGACGTCGAGGAAGTTGCGTTGCCGCATGAAGCGGCCGAGTGGCGCGCTCGCGTCGCAGCGGCCGATGCGCTCCTGATCGCGAGCCCCGAGTACGCGCACGGCGTCCCGGGATCGCTCAAGAATGCGTTGGACTGGCTCGTCGGTGGTCCGGAATTCGTCGACAAGCCCGTCGCGGTCGTGAATCCGTCGGCGCACTCGAAGTTCGCGCACGTGCAGCTCATCGAGACGCTGCGGACGATGTCGGGAAACGTCGTGATGGACGCATCGGTGACGCTGCGAGCGCGCCCCGCCGCCGGAAATGCCGATGCGATCGTCGATGACGCCGAGCTCGTGGCGCTACTTCGGTCGGCGCTTGCGGCGTTGTGCGATGCAACTCAGAGCGGCTCGCCCTCCTCGTACATCGGGCGCACTTCCGTTTCACCCTCCCATTCGGGCCAGTGAATGCGGTGCAGCTCCATGAACTTGATGGCCTCCTGAATTGCTTCCTCCCGCGACGCCAGGTTCATGACCGAGAAGCCGCCGATGACTTCCTTCGTTTCGGTGAAGGGGCCGTCGGTGGTGACGATCTTTCCCTTCGTGATGCGAACGCGAGCGCCCTCGGCGGTACGCCGCAGGCCGCCGAAGGAGACGAGCTTGCCCTCGCGGGCGGCGTCCTGGCCGTACTGGTCGATGGCGGCCATGAGGGCGGCGGGAGGGGGGCCGGAGCGGTCGAACGATTCGTCGCCTTTGACGATCATCATGAAGCGCATGCAGAAGCCTCGGGATTGGGGTTTGAAAGGGCGACGAATGAGGCGCGTTAAAATCGACAACTGCCCAGCAGTTTACGATTCTTCGTGACACTCGACCATCTTACCTATACCGACACCGGGACGGGCGCTCCAATTGTCCTGATCCACGGCAGCGTCGACGACATGCGCACCTGGAGCTACCAGACCGCTCCATTCTCCGCGCACCACCGTCTGATCACGTACAGCCGGCGCTACCATTGGCCGAACACCGGCGCCGATAGCGCGACCGCGTATCGGGCAACGGACCACCGCGACGACCTCGCCGCGCTGATCGAGGAGCTCGAGCTCGGACCGGCCCATCTCGTCGGGGCCAGTTACGGGGCGGTGGTCGCCCTGCTCTTGGCGGCGACTCGCCCCGAGCTCGTACGCTCGCTCGTCCTTGGCGAACCGCCGGCGTTCAACTTTCTCGATCGCGCCGAGCTGGAGGCGAACTATCGCACCCAGATCCTTCCGGCGAAGGAAGCCTACGACGCCGGCCGCCCGATCGACGGTGTTGAGCATTTTCTAAACTCGATCGTTGGGCCAGGCGCCTTCGCGCGTTTTCCGCGCGGCGCGCGCCAGGTCGCGCTGGACAATGCACCCGAGTTCGGCCTCGAGGCGCGTTCGACGCCCGAGGAATTCTTTGGGCCGCTCACCGCGAGCGATCTTCGCAGCATCCAAACGCCCGCGCTCCTCGTCCGCGGCGAACGCAGCCCCGAAATCTTCGGCCGGGTCATCGACGTCCTGCGATCGAACTTGCCGAACGCGCGGTACCTCCTCGTGCCGGGTGCGTCGCACGCCATGCACCGACACAACGCGCCGCTGTACAACACGGCGGTGCTCGAGTTTCTTGATGCCGTCGGCTGACGCGCCGACTGGTCAACGCAGGCGAACCGCCGCAGCTTATTCGCGTGGAGCACGATCTCGTTCTCGTCATTGACGACGAACCGCAAATCCGGCGCGTGGTTCGCAACGCCGTCGAAGCCGGCATCGGCAAGGTCATCGAGGCGTCGACCGGCCGCGCGGGCATCGACCTCGCCGCGGCCGAGCGTCCGTCGCTGATCATTCTCGATCTTGGGCTGCCCGACGTCGACGGCGCGGACGTGTGCCGGTCGATTCGCGCGTGGTCGGCGGCGCCGATCGTCGTCTTGTCGGCGCGTGGCTCCGTCAACGAGAAAGCGGCGCTCCTCGATGCCGGCGCCGACGACTACATCGCGAAACCATTCAGCACGATCGAGCTGCAGGCGCGCGTGCGCGCCCAATTACGGCGCGCACGGCTCGCGCCCGCGGCGGTCCCGGCGCACGTGCTCGAGATCGACGGCGCGTCGATCGATCTCGCGAAGCCGTCGGTGAAGCGCGACGGCGTCGCGGCGCATCTCACGAAGACCGAATGGCAGCTGCTGCGAACCTTGATTCAAAACGCCGGGCGCACGATGACGCATCGCCAGCTGTTTCATGCGGTCTGGGGGAACTCGCACGGCGACATGCAACAGTACTTGCGCGTGCACATTCGCAGCATTCGCCGCAAGATCGAGCGCGATCCGGTGCGTCCGCGCATCATCGTGACGGAGCCCGGCGTCGGGTATCGCTTCGAGAACGAGCTGCCGCCATGAGGATTCGCTCATCATCGCGGTGGTTCGTCTGGACGGTCTCGTTCGCGGCGCTGACCGGCGTGACCGCGGCGATGGTCGCCGTGCGCGACCGGCTGAACGCGGCGCATGTCGCGCTCGCATACCTGATCGTCGTACAACTCGCCAGCGTGCGCGGCGGACGAGCGCTCGGCCTGTCGCTCGCGGTGACGTCGTTTCTCGCCTTCAATTGGTTCTTCCTGCCGCCGTACGGCACGTTCGCGATCGCGAACCCGATCGACTGGTTCGTGCTCGTCGCGTTCTTGATGACGAGCATCATCGCCGCCGAATTGCTCTACCGCGCGCAGGCACTCGGCGCGGAGCGCGAGCGCCTGGAAGCGACGACGCGCCGAGCGCGTTCGCTCGAGGAAACGAATCGGTCGAAGGATGCGGTGCTGGCCGCGGTGTCGCACGACCTCCGCACGCCGCTGACGACGATCAAAGGCCTCGCGCACGAGATCGCCGACGCGGGCGACGAACGCGCGGAGATCATCGAGGAAGAGGCCGATCGGCTCAACGCCTTCGTCGGCAAGCTGCTCGACTTCTCGCGCGTCACGATGGGCACCGCCGCACTCGATGTGCAGCCCAACGAAGCGGAAGACTTGCTCGGCGCCGCTGCGCAGCAGGTACAGGGGCGGCTCGACGGACATCCGCTGGTGCTGCATGTCGAACCGTCGGACGGCATGCTGTTCGGCGGGTTCGACTTCGTGCAAACGCTGCGCGTGCTGGTCAATCTCATCGACAATGCGTCGAAGTACTCGCCTGCCGGCGCGCCGATCGAGGTCGGCGCGCGGCGTCGCGACTCGTCGCTCGAGTTCTGGGTCGCGGACCGCGGATCGGGCATCGCGGAGAGCGAACGCCAGCGCATCTTCGAGCCGTTTTATCGGCGTCCCGGCGAGGCGTTGAACGTGGCGGGCGCGGGGCTCGGGCTATCGATCGCCCGCGGGATCGCCGAGGCGCAGCGTGGGACTGTGACGCTCGCGGCGCGCGAGGGGGGAGGGAGCGTGTTTACACTGACGGTGCCGGCGATCGATCTGGATGCGACGAGCAGCGGGGACGAGTCGTAGTCGCGTCGACTTTCATTTACGAAAGCTTCACGCAAC